>JAEEGG010001751.1_pt1 | contig 57656 bp, 91 predicted proteins | sample 9134161 | NCBI WGS metagenome assembly JAEEGG01 (sample SAMN16246543, study PRJNA631951) | gut metagenome | biome: gut microbiome; feature: rumen; material: CR-attached | host: Bos | place: Iran: Karaj | collected 2018-10
CGGTGGCAGCGAGACCCAGCGCGAGGCCAGCGACGGTGGCTACCTTGCCGATGCGCAGCCGCTCGGCCAGCGCGTTCTCCAGATACCGCACCTCGGCCTCACAGCGCGGACAGGTGCCACGGCACTCGCCCTTGTAGGTGCACTCCTCTATCTCCAGAGGGATTTCATTTTCCTCCGCAATGCGCTTGCGCACCTCCTTCAGCTGGTTGCAGATGTTCTTCCCTCGTGTCATATTATTATTTGTCAGCGGACGATAACTTTCACGCCTTCGACCTCCATTTCTTGTGTGGACCCGTTCGGATCAATCAAATCCGGACCTTCCTCATCTTGAATAGGCATCCCTAATATTTCCACCTCCACCAATCCCATGATTGGGGCAACAAGTGTAATGTCGCCCAGATTAGTCTCTTCATTGGCGGTGAACCATGTTGACCAACGTTGGTAACCGATTGTGTACACCGACAAAGAGTATTGCCCTTTCGGCAAGACGAGTTCAAAACGTCCTTCAAAGTCGGTAGCCGTACGGGCAACGGTGTCACGGCTGTTGATAGTGGTGACAATCACTGTAGCAAACGGCAGTTCTTCTTGGGTTCTGACATCAATCACCGTACCACGCACCTTGACGCTATCAGTCTCAATGGAAGTGTCCCGATACGTCTCATGGTGACTGTTCAACACTGGTAAAGACTTGTTGGGTGTACTCTCTGCCGCATATGTTGTCGTACTAGCCAGTCCCAGCACGAGGCCGGCGACGGTGGCTACCTTGCCCAGACGCAGGCGGTCGGCCAGGGCGTTCTCCAGATAGCGCACCTCAGCCTCGCAGCGCGGGCAGGTCCCGCGGCACTCGCCCTTGTAGGTGCACTCCTCTATCTCCAGAGGAATCTCATTCTCCTCGGCGATGCGCTTACGCACCTCCTTCAGCTGGTTGCAGATGTTCTTCCCGTGGGTCATTTTTTATTTGTTTTTGGTCGCTTCGCTCAAAATTATAGAAAAAATCATTCTAAAATTAAATAAAATCGTTTTATAATTTTCTGATTCTATTTTCTTATAATTTTGAGCCCGTAGGGCGACCTAAAAAAGTTTCACTTTTTCTATCTCACCCGACTCCGGGTCACGCTCATACCATTCCGAGAAGAGACTGTCACCACCAAAATTAATGAGCATACCAAAACGGGTATGGGTGAGATGCATGTAGTTGAAAAGCTGTCGACGGTGCTCTTTGTCGACAAACTTTACTGCTTTAAGTTCAAGTATTATCTCGTCATTGACAACAAGGTCCATGCGGTAAGTTTGGTCAAGTTGTACATCATCCCAGTACATCGGCAAGAAGACTTGCCGTTCCACCTTATAGCCCTTCTGCTCCAACAAATATTTCAGTGCGGCCTCATAGGCAGACTCAAGTAGACCGGAATGATACTTGCGGTGGACACGCATGGCTTCTCCAGTTATTTCACGGAAAAACTCATAGCGTTTATTATGCTCTTCTATCAGATTCATGCCTTTATTTGGTCGCCTCGCCCAATATTATAGAATAATTCGATTTAAAACCATTTTATAATTTTCTGATTCTATTTTCTTATAATTTTGAGCGAAGCGACCTAAATATAACGCTATTAAGCAGGGTTTATTGTACGATAGGTGAAGCGGTCGAGACGGGTGATGCCCATGTCGGCGAGGCGGTCGGCGGTGCGATCGGTGTCGGCTTCGGTGTTGAAGTCGGGGATAAAGGGCACGCGGACGGTGATGTGGTCGGGGCCGACGAGGGAGAGCAGCAACGTGAGGTTATCCCAGGCGCGCGAGGCGTCGCCGCCCGTGTAGGCACGGTAGGTGTCGGCGTCGCTCTCCTTGATGTCGACGATGAAATCGTCTATCACCTCGGCGGCTTTTTCCACCGTTGCACGCGGCACCTGAAGCGACGTCTCGGCCGTGAGGTTCCAGCTCTTGCCGCAAAGAGTCTTAAACTCCGTGATGAAGTCCACCCGCAGCAGCGGCTCGCCACCGCCGAAGCAGACGCCGCCACCAGTGGCGATGAAGTAGAGGTTGTCAATAGAAACCTTGTCGTAGAGCTCTTGCGGTGTATAACACGGCAGTCCCTCGGGAGCCTCCAGACAGCGGTGATTGAGGCAGTATTTGCACCGCAGCGGACAGCCATGGAAAGCCGCCAGCGTGGTCACTCCCACGCCGTCAACGCCCAGCCGGTGCCGGTCGATGCCAATGAACGGTACAGCTTCCATTGTTATTGTCCCCAGCTGTCACGATCCAACGAACGATAAGTAATGGCCTCTTGCAGATGGTAGGGGCGTATGTCGGGTACCCCCTCGAGGTCGGCAATGGTGCGCGAAACCTTGAGGATGCGGTCATAGGCGCGAGCCGAGAGGCCAAGACGGTTCATGGCCATCTCCATGATGGTGCGGCACTCGTCGGTGAGGGTGCAGTATTGCCGCGTGAGTTTGCTGCCCATCTGGGCGTTGCAATGCACGCCAGGATTGTCAGCAAAGCGGGCCGTCTGGATGGCACGGGCCGCCACCACGCGCTCCCTTATCACCGCGCTGCTCTCGGACTTGCCCTCCTTGTTCAGCTGGCTCACCGGCACCGGCGTCACCTCTATGTGGATGTCTATACGGTCCATCAAAGGGCCACTGACTTTGTTCAGGTAGCGCTTCACAGCGCCCGGCGGACAGGTGCACGCCACGGTGGGGTGGTTGTAGTAGCCGCACGGGCAAGGGTTCATGGCAGCGATAAGCATGAACGAGGCGGGATAATCGATGGTCGTCTTGGCTCGACTGATGGTGACACGGCGCTCCTCCATAGGTTGCCGCAGCACCTCCAGCACGGTGCGTTTGAACTCGGGCAGCTCGTCGAGGAAGAGCACCCCGTTATGTGCCAGACTAATCTCGCCTGGTTTGGGGTTGACGCCGCCACCCACGAGGGCCACATCTGAGATGGTGTGGTGTGGCGCTCGGAAGGGGCGCACCGCGATGAGCGAGTCCTCCTTGCGCATCAGGCCTGCCACCGAGTGGACCTGCGTGGTCTCCAGCGACTCGCTCAGCGTCAGCGGCGGCAGGATACCGGGCATACGCTTGGCCAACATCGTCTTGCCCGAGCCGGGAGGGCCTATCATGATGGCGTTGTGTCCGCCGGCGGCGGCAATCTCGAGGCAGCGCTTCACACTCTCCTGCCCTTTGACATCGGCAAAGTCGTATTCGTAACTGTTCAGCGAACGGGCGAACTCGGCACGGGTGTCGACCACGGTCTGCTCAATGGTGCCATCGCCGTTGAAAAAGGCGGCCACCTGTTTCAGTGTGTCAGCCCCATAGACTTCCAAATTGTTGACAATGGCAGCCTCGCGGGCGTTCTGGGCTGGCACGATGATACCTTTGCACTGACGGCGCCGAGCCTCGATGGCGATGGGCAGCACCCCTTTGATGGGACGCAACGTGCCATCCAAACCCAGCTCGCCCATGATGACATACTTGTCAAGCTCATCGGCCTTGAGCATCCCTACCGAACCAAGGATGGCTACAGCAATGGGAAGGTCGTAGGCGGAGCCCTCCTTCTTTAAGTCGGCAGGAGCCAGATTGACCACCACGTTCTGTCCCGGCACATGAAAACCCGACTCGACGAAAGCCGACGCGATTCGCTGCAAACTCTCCTTGACCGCGTTGTCGGGCAATCCCACAATGCAGAAACCCATGCCGGGCGACGAGGTGACTTCCACCGTGATGGTCACCGCATCCACACCGAGGATGGCGCTACCGTATGTCTTGACTAGCATAATCCGTTACAATTGAAATGAGTTGCAAAGATACAACTTTTTCCCCACATGTCGGAAATAATTTGTAATTTTGCAGTTCGTTATTAACCAACAAAGACACCTTTATGAAAGACATGATGCCTGTGAACGGCCAATTCGCAATGCCTGAGCTGCCCTACGACGGGCTGGGCAACATCATCAGCAAAGAAACCCTCGGCTTCCATCACGGCAAGCACCTGAAAGCCTATGTCGACAACCTCAACAAGATGCTGCCTGGCAGCGGGCTGGAAGGGTTGTCGCTCGCCGCGGTGGTGAAGAAAGCCGAAGGCGGTCTCTTCAACAATGCCGGCCAAGTGCTGAACCACGCCATGTACTTCGAGCAGTTCAGCAACAGCCCCCGTCCGATGGACGAAAAGCTGAAATCCCTGCTGGAGCGCGACTTCGGCAGCGTGGAAGCTTTCAAGAAAGAGTTTGAGCAAAAGGGCGCCACGCTCTTCGGCAGCGGATGGGTGTGGCTGAGTGCCGACAAGGACGGCAAACTGGTCATCACGCAGCAGCGCAACGCTGAGAATCCTGTCACTGCAGGCCTTTCTCCCCTACTGACCTTCGACGTGTGGGAGCATGCCTACTACCTCGACTACCAGAACCGCCGCGCCGACTACCTGGCCGCCCTCTGGCAGATAGTCGACTGGCCCGTGGTGGCAGAGCGCCTCTAGAACGCAGCCACCTCCTCAATCAACCGTCTGACGACGGCGGCATCAGTCTGCACGCTGCCGTCGGCCTGTCGGGTCTTGCACGACCCGTGCACCTCGGTGACGCCGGTCTGTGCCACCAAAGTCCGCACTGTGTCGGGCGTGACGCCACTGCCTGCCAGAATCTGGAAATGACCCGTGCCCGACGTCAGCCGTTTGGCACAATCGACCAACCGCCTGACGACGGCGGCACCCTCGATGGCCGTCGGGGCCTGACCCGACGTGAGCAGCCGGTGACAGCCGCAGGCGGCAACCACCCGTAGAGCTTCCAACGGGTCCTGACGCACCTCGTCGAAGGCGCGGTGGAACGTCACCTCCATCCCCTCGGCAGCCGCCACAGCGCGACGAGTCAACGCCTCGTCCACCTGGCCGTCGGGCGTCAGGAAACCCACCACCACGGCAGCAGCACCCAACCGGCGGCAACGACCGATGGTGGCCAGAATCTCTTGCACCTCAGACTCCGAATAGCAAAAATCACCCGCCCGCGGACGCACCAACACATGGGTGCGCAACCCCAACGCCCGGACACAATAGTCAATATCCTCGTCGCTCGGCGTCAATCCGCCGCAATCCAAGTCACGACACAGCTCAATACGCTGTGCGCCTCCCACCTTCGCCGCCTCAGCCGACTGACGCGACGGAGTGCAAATCTCAACTGTAATCATGTTGCAAATTTACAAATAAAAACCGAATCACACACATCCACCCAATAAAATATTTGCACACATCGAATAATCTTGCTACATTTGTCCCGTCATCGCCCCAACTATTCTCCCTGCCAAGCGCTGTATTTTACCTAGTTACACATTTTTATAACACCCAAAATACACACGATTATGGAAGAGAACAGCATCAACCTGAGAGCCGAGCAGTTGCTCGACGAAGCCGCATTCACCTCGTCGCTCATCAAGATGAGGTTGGGGCAGGCGGACTTGAGAGCCGACAGGGAGAGAGCCGTGGGGGTCTCCATCTCCGAGGGGAACAGCTCTGCGAGCTGGGCGAGCAGCACGGTCTCGTTGACCACGCCAGCGACCATCACGGGGCAGGGCATACCAGCCTTGACGGTGGCAGCGGCGATACCCTCGTAGGCATATCCGTCGGGGAGGTTGAACTTGTAGGTCGTGGTGGTGGTCTGACCCTCCGTGGTGGTCACGTCCTTCGGTGGAAGAGCCAGATAGTTCTTCACGCCGTTGGCGGTCTTGCTCACGACGGGGATGCCACAGGGAACGACCTCAAGCGTGTAGGCCGGAATGAGGACGTTGTTCGAGCCGTCCTTGGCGGCTGCAGTGTCGAGGACACGGCCCCCCTCCAGTCCGGCGATGTGCTTGCGGATAATGATGCCGTCCTTGCCGGAGACAACGGCGACACCTTCCTTGTTGAATTTAGCTTTAGCCATTGTTTGTGTGGTGTTTTGGGGTTAGACTTTGACCTTATTCCTTCTTCTTGGCATTGGGGAACAGCTTGGCGACCATCGCGTCGGTCTCGGCTTTGTCGGCTTTCTTTCCGTCGCTCTGGGGGAGGCTGTTCTTGCCAGGCAGAAAGTTGGTCTTGAGTTCCTGGGCGTACTCCGACAGATAGGTATCAATGGCAGCGTCGTCAGCGTCTGCGGGGAGCGAGCCGAAACCGCGCTTGATGATCCAGTCGGGAATGCCCTTTTCTTTTGCCTTTGCGTTAATCCTTTCGGTACGCTCCTGGGCGGCCCGTGTTGCGGCTGCATCGGCGGCGGCTTTGTCAGCGTCCTCCTTTGCTTTCTTGAGCTCGTCTATCTGCTTTTGATAGGCGGCTTCTTTCTCGGCACGTTCCTTTTCCTTGGCTTTGTACCATTCGGGAATTTCTTTGTCTTCCGCAGGAGGTGGCGTGACTTTGCCCTTGGCTTCCTGAAGCTGCTTTTCGAGGTCGGCGATTTTGGTCGCATTCTCCTCTTCGGCTTTCTTCTTTGCCTTGTCTACAGCGTCCTGCACCCTCTTGTCGTTTGACTTCTGCATCGCTTCCAGATAGGCTTTCTGTGCGGTGACAACGCCCTCGAGATTTTCGTCCGTTACGAAGCCGGAGTTTGCAAGGCTCTCGGCCAGTCCCAGAAGAAAGTTGTCGTCTAACCCGAGATGGGCGTACTCTTGTTTCAGACGTTTGAAAATTTTGTCTTTCATCGTGATTCGTATTAAAAATTCGACTGCAAAAGTACGTCATTTAATTGATGTTATGGCTGATTTTGCAATTTGATTATTTGATTATCACAATAATCAAATATTTTGCCATTTTAGGGTGTATTTTGGCGGTGTTTTTTACACTATGGGGCAGACTGCAGCCCTGCCTTGTGCCGATATGCAGAAGCCATTTTCGTCCGCACAGTGGCATTCGCTTTCAGAATTTGCCCTGCGTGGCGTTTCTTTTCGTCCTCTGTTGGCTTTTCGTCCTGCGCCTTGTGTACGGTGGCGGACGCTGCCTTTACGCCGTCTGACGGCACAAAAAAGCCCACCCCACAAGGGGTGAGCCATTAACAAAGATGATGATTGAGGGGCGAGGGCGTTCAGCCCTCAAAGTCGTACAGACGAGCCGAGCCGTAGTGGTAGCGATAGCCAGCCCAGTTCATATTGCTGTAGAACACGCCGTCGAGTTCGTGCCAGTTGCCGAGCATTTTGATGTCGTTGCCGTGCATAAAGATGAAGCGAGTGCCGCAACGCTCATTTTCGACGTACTGCCAAAGTTCGGGCGCGCTATAGTCGCCGCAGTCATTGAGGGCGGGGATGAAGCCCTCTCTGAAAAATATTTCGCTGTCTGTCATATCGTCGTGCGAGCGGATAGGCAGAACGCCGTTGTGGGCGAACCATACGTTGTGGGCTTCGTCATAGAACGGGTGGCAGTTCTTTTCGCTTATAGAGCCGTGTGTGGCGAGGCGAAAATGGATGATGCAAGCCGCGTCTCTGTGCCGCTTCTGTATCTCTTTCGTGAACCTGCGAAACGATAGGGTCTTGCAGCTGTTGCCGTCAGCGTCTGCAAAGCCGATGCCGTGGCGGTTGAACAGATAAACACTTTCGAGGGTGGCGATTGTGGGCGTGTCAACGCCTGCCGGGATGTAGAGAATACAACACATAATTGAATGATTTTTTATTGTTTAACTTATTGTTTTATTATATTTTGCTGTCGATTGTCCGCGCCGTGCGCCCTGCTTAATAGCGCAGGGCGTTTTGGCGGTTTTTGAAGTAGGTCTTTTCTGCATCTGTCAGAAACTCGATGTCGTCAATGTTCGTGACGTGGGCGGTGAGGCGGTGCGTCTCTGACCAATGCACCAACTTGATGCAGAAGCGCGCCCAGTTGCTTATTTTATTATAGTCTGTAGTGCCTTGATGCTGCCGAAACTCGATTGTGTGGTGGCGAGACCAGGCGGTGGCGTTGATTTTGTAGTAGCGGTCGCAGTGAAAAACACTTTCAATTTGTCCGTGAGTGTCAGCGGCGTTCAGACGTGCCTCGTTGATTGCGCCCAACATTGCCTTGCAGTAGCAGTTGCCCTGTCTGCGACTTGGGCTCATAAAGGTGTCTATAATCGTTTCAAGATAGAAGTAGTTCACAAATGTATTGCAGTACTGGCGTTCTGTAATCTGACCGCCGACGTGGACGTGCAGACCAGTGGACTTGTTGACCTTTGCGCCTATCTCGTTGAGGCTGTCGCAGCAGACCTTGAGGCTGTCGAAGCCGCCATTGCTGCCGTCGAGGATGGGCGAAACGCATTCGATAGGGTCGTTGCCACTGATTGAGCCGTCAAAAACAAGTTTATAATATCTGTCGTTGTCTCTGTGGTTGTAGCCCTCGTGCTGCATCTGCAAACCGCGCGAGGTGGCATTGCTGACAAGTTGAGACGTGCGCACGTTGTAGCACTCAATCTCAACGCCGAAAGTGTAGCGGGCGAAGATTTGCTCGAGGGTGTCCTCAACAATCTGACGCGCTGCATCACGCTCTTTTTTCGCGATTTTCTTTGCAAGGCGTTCAGCGAAGAAGAGTTGCTGAATGTCGCTGTTAGTAAGTCCGATTGACAGAAGCTTTTCGCGCTTTACGGCTTGGGTGCTGCGCTCTTTCATAATGTCTTGAGCCTCTTTTCTGATGTCGTTTACATTTGTGTTCATCTTTGTTAAATTTTAATGTTAGTAATTATTCTTTCGTTTAACTTTCGACTGCAAAGATACAACAAAATTTTATACTGACAAAATTTTTATGCAAAATAATTTTCTTTGAAATAAATTTTATTGCATAACTAATTATGTTTCAAGATAATTTGAACAAAAAATTTTTTCAAAAAATTTTGCGTAGAGATAATTATTTTGCTGAAAAAGCAAATAATTTTGTTGTCGTAAAATTAAATTTTGTATCTTTGCAACAGAAATCAATCAACAAATTATGATGAATATTCGCGATAACGTCAAAAGACTCTGTGCGTTACAAGGTATCACACAGAAGCAGCTCGCCTCAAAAATAGGCATTACAGACAGCAATTTGAACATCACGCTGGGCAGAGACGATCCAAAATTTTCCTCCGTGAAAAGAATTGCCGACGCACTGGGCGTGACGGTGGACGTGCTGGTCTCCGACGATGCCGAAAAGAGCCTCGCCGCAGCCAGGACCGAACAGGAAAAGGCAGAGCCTCAACAAGGACTATTCTGCCCACACTGCGGAAAACCCCTCACGCTGTTTGTCCGGGCAGAAGACACGGCTGAACCCCTGGAGCAGTAACAAAAAAAAGCCGCCCCGATACGGAACGGCTCCCCTATAAAGATGAAAACAAAACATCCGAGACTGTTATTCTTCACCACTTCCAGCAGGTGAAGGGCTTTTTTGTCGGCCGGACGCTTCCGCGTTCTTCCCCGCAGCCTTGATGCGGGCAATCTCCTCTTCGGGTGCCTTGGTAAGGGAAAGCATCCTTACGGCGGTTTCCAACGAGATAAGCCCGGCATCGTAGAGGTCTGCGATTGCCTTCCAGTTATCGTGATTGTCGTCCCCGAATGGCTCTGCAAACTCGAAGGAAATCTTGAGTTCGTCGAGTTTCTTCTCCATCGTCGGGTTCAGGAATTTCAGTATTCCGATGATGACATTCTTCTCCCTGTCTACCATTTCGTCATAAATCTCCATACGGTTCGCCCGTTTGAGATATCCCAGCGTCATCGCGTTCTTGATGGCCACGCCGGAAAGGGTGCCGAGTCCGCGGAGCTTATCGAAAGAGAAGTCTGGCGTGAAGGTGTCGAAGAGGATGCTGGTCTCAAGTGTCTCTTTCTCCAGCTTGCGCAGCTGTGACGCTTCGGGTGGGTTGACATACTCGTAGCGGGAATCCTTGCCCAATGCCTGCAGCAGTCTGCCCGGCAGGTTCGGGTCGGGAAGACTCTGAATGACATCGGCAGTGGCGATGGCTATGGGGTCGGCGAAATAGTCGTTGGTGTCGCCGATTTTGGAGTCGACCATCTCCTCACGTTCAAGGCGCGGTTCGGCGCCATCCCACGCCTTTGGCTGTTGGTAGTAGAGGAGATTGATTTTTTCGGTGGGGTTCGGGAAAGAATCCACATCCCATCCGACGAGGCTCTTCTTGGCGGTATATGTAGCCTGGGCGGTTAGTATCTCCCAGTATTGGACGGGCTTTCCGTTTGCGCCCTTCAACTTATAGCCGTGGGCCGACGCGACGAGTTTTCCATACTGGTCCTTGATGGTGCGCAGCTCGTAGCCGAGGGAGCGGGCGAGAATGACAAGGTCGCACTGGGGCTTTCCGTCGTCGTCTTTGTAGAGGCGATAATACTTGGCGCACTCCGTCTCTGCACCAGCGATACGCTTCACCTTTCTCATATTGCTGTCGAATCTCGTCCGCTTGAGGAAGTCGGTGAACAACTTGAATGCCTCGTCGTCACCGTCGTCTTTTTTCCAGACAATGGGATTGCCCAGCAGGAAGAAGAGTTCTATCTCGTTGATGTACCGCTGCCTTGCGCGCGGCAGCTTGTTTGAGATTACTGGTTCCTTCTTTTTCGGGCGTTTGTTGGGTCGCCTCATAACCTTGTGTTGCTGCGGATAATATTCGGAGATGGCCTCGTCAACTTCAGCCGTGCGGCTATCCATAAGAGCAACAGCGTGGTTAATGTCGCCGTCTTTGATATATTCAAGCAGCGTTCTTTCGGCACCTGCGGCATTGAGGATTAGGTTGCGAAAGAACTGCGCGAGGTTGGTCAAAAAATTCAATTTCATACTGAGCGGTATTTCAAACAATTTGCAAAAGTACATACTTTTTGCCGCTCAAAACGAACATAAAGAATAAATAATTTTGATTATGCAGTTAATCAATAAATGAAACAAAAATAACAAAAAAATTGGCGGTGCGAATGTAAAGCACCGCCCATTACATCAGATAGGCACAGACTGCCGGACAGCCTATTTTTTCGGGTGTACCTCTTTGCAAAGCACACGTCCCAGGTCGTAGGCTATCTGCGAGGGGTAGAACCTGCTGCCGTCCTCAAGGACTTCAAAGATTTCTTCACCATTCTCGTCACGGAGCACCTCTTCTTTTTCCCCCGTAATCTCAACCAATGCGCTGTCACGGACTTTGTTGTAGCCGACAAAGAGAAGCATCGCATCGTAGTGGATGGGGATGGCGTTCTCGTTCTCGTCGAGCAGCAGGTCGCCGTTCTTGTCGAGCTTCACCAGTTTTTTGAGTGTGGTGGGCTTCAGCTCTCTGTACTCTTTCGGTTTTCGCCCAGCGAGGATTTCGTCGTACCAGTGCTGCTTGATGATAAAGGTGATGACCTTTTTGCCCTCTTTCTCAAGAGCAGCTGCAGCCTCTTTGGGCGTTACGTTTTTACTGTTCATAATGTGGCTGTTTTATGTTTATACTCTCAACATACTTTTGCAAAAGTACAATAAAAATTTGTTATGACAAAATTATTTTTTATTCGGAGCAAATCAATATTCGTTAATAGGCTGTGTATCAACACTTCAAATTATATATTTTCTTTGTCGATTACACCCTTCACGGCTTCGACTGCAAGGGTTGCAACGGCTCTGAATTTCTTGTCTTTGAAGTAGAAGAAAGAAAGGTTTTTTTTCTGTGCGCTCAAATTCGCAACATTGAGTCCCATAATCCTGGCAGTGTAGTCCGATATGTCCGCCGTGAGTTTCCTCCGTCTGAACAACGCCTCGGGCTGGTAGATATAGAGCAGGGCGAACAGCTCAGCCTTGACAGCCAGGCCGCGACACTCTTTAGCAAGAGCCGCCGTCACCGCCTCGTGTATCTTCTCCGCTTCATCAGGCATCAGCCCTCGCTGCTTGAACACCTGCAAGTGCCATCTGGCGGTACTGCGTTCCTCCTCGTGTAGTTTTTTCATAACGTCCATACGGAACATAATGTCATTTTTGCTGTCTTGATTCATCTTTGTTTGTTTTATTGGTGATTGTTTCGGTCTTTATTTCGTCTGTCTCGCCAATTCTCCGACGCGCTTGGCTATTGTCGCCCGAAGGGTCTCGATGGTACCAGATGTGACGAGGGTCTGCGGTGTGAATTTGAGAACCACCCAGCCCAGCTCTGCCGCAGCGTTGAATTTCTCCATATCCTTGAGGTACCCCTGCGGGCTTACGTGCCTGCCCCCGGTCCACACGCCTCCGTCGCACTCAATGGCGATCTTTAGCACCGGGATGGCGTAGTCGAACCTCCATTTCCGTGTTGGATGGAAGCGGAACTCCCTCACAGGCTCGTAGCCGAACTCGTTCTTGCAGAAGACGGTGAAAACGTCAGATGTGTCGTGCTGTGTAGCCGCCGCAATTCGAGCGGCATTGACGGCCTTGCCCTTTCGGGGCGGTTTGTACCAGTGGCTCACCTCTCTCCTCCTTTCATAATCGACTTGGCCAGCTCGCTCGTTTCCCTCGCCTCCTGCTCCAATATGAGATACGGAGTGCGTTCACTTACGGCCTGTATCACCCCTTCTGCGGCATCATAGAGTTTCTTCGTGAGGTCGTCACGCTGTTCGTCAGTCATTCCTTCGACGATTGTCCTGATAGCGTCGTTTATGTCTGCGCTCATTGTTCACCCCCTTCCCAGTCGCTTCCGGCGACCTTCCTTTCAGCGAGCCCCAGGGGACCAGTTTTGTACAATGCCCAGAACTGGACATTCATATTTCGCCCCATATTGCGGAGCAACTTGCCGTTCAACCCGTAGATGTTGCGGGTCTTGCTCTCACCGCGATGCTGCACCGTGAGACGGTAATTGACACGGAAGAGCTTTTTGATTGTGCTTGCCAATTTCTTCATATCGTCAAATATTGATGTTGTACATATCCTTGAAGAGTGTCTTCGCCCATTGCGGCGGTTCCTGCATAGGCTCCAGCTGTTCCGAATAGCGTTTCAGCTCTGCCACGAAGTTCGGGTCGGGAACCTCGCCGCCAGCCATTCGGAATCGCTTCTGTATGTAGTCGCAGTCGGCTCGGAACTTCGTAGAGAGGACAAATGCCTCGTTGTTGCCGAAATGCAGCAGCACGGCCATCAGTTTGGCGCAGGTGGCCAGCGTGAGCGACGGGATGCCCGCCTGTAGGCAGGTGTCGTTCCATTGTTGTCGAAGGCAGGTGTTCATTGTCTGTAGCTGAATGTGATTTTTACAGGTTTTTGTCTTTTCTTGGTTTCCTCAACCTCCAAGTGGATGCGGTCGGGGAAATCGCCGTAAATAAAGCTGTGGCAGTCGAATGTGTTTGCCGTGAGGCGCACGAAGGCATCGAGCAGCATATCGGTCGTAATCCCCTTGATGAAGCAGAACGGGTGCTCTTTGTCCCCCTCGACACCGACGGTGTTCGGGGATATGGCTCCGCTGCCGTTGCTTGTCCGAGTGCTGGCGACGAAGTCGGCCATCGCCCTCGCCATCATCTTGGCTCCCTCGATGCGCAGGTAGTCGTCGTGCGATATTTTATTGAGTCTGTTCATTGTCCTTTGTTGTTTGGTCTTCACGCCATCTGTGGCAGCACATCCTGGTGTGGTCGTACATTTTGTGAAACACACCGCCGCCGAACATACACCACTCGTCCATATCGGGTATGTTCCCGAAGTGGCAGTTGTCGCAGCAGCAGTCCAGATAGTCGGGGTTTGTCTCGTCGCCTACAAGCATTGCTCCTCCTTCCCCTTTACAATGTAGCTGTCCGGCTCTTCGACATTCATTGATGCCCTTCGGGGTATAGAGTGTGTTCGGAACACACGGTGGATGACATTCTCACAGAAATTCTCTGTCTGCCCAACCATTTCAGCTATGTCCTCAAGATACCAGCCGTCGATGTAGTGCTGCAGGATTGAGGAGTATGGGGGCTGGTCGTAGTCGGCATCTCGCACGTCGATAAGCCCACGCTTCCACAGCCAGCTGTAAACGGTGGAATACGACCGCTTGAGAGCTTTGCTGATGTCCGTGAGTGGCATAGTCTTATAATTGCGGAGTATGAAGTTCTGCGCCTGCTTCGACATCGGTCTCGGTTTCTTTGCCTTGTGTCTCATTGGTAGATGATTTCTTTGCCGAAAAATTTCGCCCACTTGTGTTCCTTCCGTGCGCCTCTGCTGTCTTTCCAGTCCTTGAGCATAAAGACGTAGGAGCAGGTCAGCAGGCGGCAGAGGCATACAGCCATATCGACCTCCCAAGGGTAATGTTCGAGGTCTTTGCCGAAGAGAGTGAACTCTGCCGGATTGACAGCCTCGAAGCCGAAGCGTCCGCGCCTCTGTGCCACCTTCACTCCGTGACGATCAAAAAACCACCATTCCTTGACTACAGCCTCCGCGCTCTTGAATTTGGTGCGGTAGTTCGGGTCGCCAGTGATGCGCCCTGCGATGTAAACCTTGTTGTTCATTTTCCTCTTGTCTTTGTTATGTGAAACTCAATGTTAATTGCTTTCCGTTGGCTTCCGCGAGTCTTTTCGCCGCCTCTGCAGCCTCTCGTCTCGTCGGCATAGGCTCTGGCTTGCTGTCCGCCTGCCTGGTCTTCGGGTTGTACGGGTACCATCCGTGGCAGGCCATATTGAGAAGCCACATCTTGCGGACTTCGTCGACCTTCTCAACGTCGGAGACGGTATATCTCCAGTAGTTGGACGCAACGATGCCGTGCTGGGGGTTCACCATTTTCTCCATTCGGTAGAAAGTGAAATTCCCGATGTCGAGCCGGAGACTGTCGCCCTGCATAACCTCGCCGTGGGCATTGTTGAAAAGCAGGTTGGCGAGGGTCATCCTTGCGCACTTGTAGGCGATGTCTCCGCCTATGACCGACGGCTCGCATCCATTATCTCTCGCCCTTTTCAACGCAGCGAGGAGTGTGCGTCCGCTGCCGCAGGCAGGGTCGTAGATATCGCCCGTCGTGCCGTCTATGGTTATCCGTGCGAGTAGACTGCAGACGGCATCGGGTGTGAAGAATTGCCCGTTGCTCCCGTGCGAGATGCGAGACATAAACGTGTCGCCGAGTGGGTCGTGGTAGTCCCCTGCGGCGGCCTCGTATGCTTTAATGGCATCGGCGTAGGCGTTCCACAGCTCCGTGTTCGCTTTTGCCTCGCCGAAGAGCTGCCGCTGGCGGTCGGTAGGGTTCGCGCACTGGAAAGAGAGCAGGAAGTCGAGGAAATCGTCAAAGAGACTGCCGAAATCCATACCGCGCCCGAGGTCAATCCGCTCTATCGCCCTGGTCAGTTCCGTGTCATTGCTGGTCTGCTTTTTCATCCCTTGGGTCTATGGTTATGTGTTCAACAATCTCCGCAGCCTTGTAGCCGTTGACGATGCGTTTATCAAAGTCAACCCACTCGACGCGCTCGGTTTCTGTACGGAAATATCGGCGCACGACGATCTTGTCTCGGCTGCAGAATGTGGCGTTGTCAAATTCCGTGTTTGTCATTGTCTGTGGTATCGTTGGTTTCTTCGCCTTCGGGTTCGAGGTTCGCCACTCCCTGCGCAATCTGCGAGAGCATACCAATAACCCAGTCGGCGGAGTATGTGGCGGTGCGGCAGAGGGCGAGATTGTCCTGAACGGCGTGAATATGGTCAATAAGTACGGCTCTTTTCATCGTGTCAGTCCTCCCAACGTTGGTAGTCGAAGGAAACACCTCCGTCGGTCTCATTGCCGTTGTTGATGAGTGCATAGACGGACTGGATACGAAGTCCATAGTGCGCCGCTGCCTCTTTGACATTCTCGAAGGTCTTGATGCCATCGGGTTCGTAGGCAATGACCTTGCGCTGCTGGTTCTTTGGGTTCGGTTTCTTCATCGTTTCTGTGTTTGGTTTCTGTTCGGTTTTTGGGACGATGCCAGCGTCGTCGACACGGGTGTCGGCATTCATATACTTGTCGCACACGGCTTGGAATATCTCGAAGTCGGAGCAGAGCTGGAGCTTGGCATCCCGCGTGTCGATGAGCGCGGAGATTGCCTTGTCGAAGCTGTCGAAGGATTGTGTGAGGTTGTTCGATGTGGTCTTGATTTTCTTGTGGACCAAATCATATTTCTCCATTAGAGAAACAGCCTCTTCAGTATATGAGTTGCCGATGCTGTCGATAAGGTAGGCCATACTGACGAGCCTGGCGACGCGTTTGCTGGCACCCGATTCGACAAACTCACGGAACAGAGGGTCTGCCTCCATTGCGGCACGTAGTTTCTTGCCGTTCTCATAGGCTTGCTTGGCTTCTTCCATTATCTGACCTAATGGCTTTTTCATAGTTTTATTGATGTTTGTCTGTCTGTAAGTTCTTTTTGTTTTTTTGCCTTGCCGTCTTTCATCAGAGCGATGCGTTCTTTCATCTGCTCCATCTCAAGCCCCTCTTCGAGCCACTTGATGAAGGTGTCGCGCCCGACCTTGCGGTAGATGGGCTTGTATCGTATGTCGATGAGGTCGCACGGCTCGCCTGGTTCTATGGCCTTGCTGCGTCCGGCCTTGTGTGCCTCCCAGCTGCACTCGAAGATGTCCTTGCCCTCTTTGTTGACGATGATATACTCAACGCCACGGATACGCATCTGTCCTTGGTATCTCACGACCGAGAAAGGCGAATTTGCCCAGTACTCCTCAGTCATAAGTATTGGGGTGTGCTCTTTTGTTTCTGTTGTTCTGCTCATATAATCTGCTTTGGTTTGAATGTTTCGTGGTTGTAGTATTGCTCTATTGGCTCGTAGCCGCCGCGACCGGGGTTATATGCCTTTTTGAGACCCATCCGCTTGGCTTTCCATTGGATTGCGTTCTCTTTCCGTCCGAGATATGCAGACAGCTCTTTCGCGCTGTGGGTCGGGTAATTCTCGCGGAGAAACTCTTCTTGGTTGTACGTCCACGTGTCCCGCCGTCCTTTTTTATGCGTCCAAGTCTTGACAAGACGCTTCTTCCCCTCCAAAGTCTGTACGGACATTTTTTGTCTCTTGTGCTTGTAGCTGCTGACGGATACTCCGAGCTTCTTCGCCATCCACTCGTCTGACTGTGTGCGCCAGAAGTTGCGGATGAACTGGAGCTCCTCTTCCGTCCACTTGTGGCCTTTCTTGATGCTGATGGCCACCGCGTCGGGACGGTGGAGTCCGAGCTTGCGGCGTTTCTGCCGGATGCCCGTGACCCCTCGCCCCATTATGGCGGCAATCTGCTCGTCGCTCTTCTTTTGCTTGAAGAGGATGCGGAGGTGTTCCAACTCCTTGGCCGTGTATCTTGGTCGTTTGTTCATAGGCTATCGCTTCGCTGTAGTGTGTCCGCATTTCACGACGTAGGTGTCGCGTACCTCGTCACGCAAAAGCCCACAGAAGTGCGGACAGTCGAGGCAGTTCTGCCCGTGTTCCGCATCCTCACAACTGCTGCAGGTTATGACGCTGGCGGTTCGGTCTTTCATACCGCGGCTCCTTTCTGCGCCCCTGCAGGTTTCGGCAGGGGCACTCGACGGGTACGTGTGGTACCGCTCTTGATGATGCGCTCCACCTCTTTGAGGTCGGCAGAGTTCTTGATGATGATGTTCGAGACGGTGAGGGTGAACACCCTCTTTCCGGTCCTCTCGTCAACGAGGTAGATGAGATCACGGTCGCCGTGCTTCTCGATGAGTTCCTTGCGGAGGCGTTCAATCTTGCTTTGTGTCATTTTTCTGTTGTTTATGGTTGTCAATCATTAGGATATTCGATTTTCGCCCAGTGGGTGAAAGTGAGGTGCCGCTTCTGTCCTTTCTTGCCTGTGGTGAAAGGGATATGCTCCCCCATCTTCGTTGTGTACCAGCCTTTCTGCGAACACTCGCCGTTGGAGTATTTCACAACCTTCGGGATGAAGCGGCCACCTGCAGAGGCAAGCACATACTCGCTCTCGCCAGCGGCATCAACGGGCGGCAGTTGGTCTGTGACTTTAATCCAGTTCATAGCCGCCCTCCTCCCTCTTTGTTTTTTTTCAACTCGTCGGCTATCGTCCGCAAATTTTGGCCAATGGCTATCAGTGAGCCAACTATACAGCCAAGCAGAATGTCTGTCAGCATTTGGAGCCTCCTTCCGCTGGATTCTCGTGTATATTGCTGTAAACCTCGAAGTCGTAATGTCTCATCATCTCGCCAATAGGCCGGAATGATTCATTCACGTTTACGCCCCTGGGGTTCTTTCCGTCGTGGATGCAGAAATATCCGTCTGGGTGCCACACCACCACGCCGAAGAATGCGCCATCGTGGTGGAGAATGTCGCCCTCAAACACCCGGTTGCCATTGCTGTCGACGCATCCGGTAAACTGCCCGACGGTCTGTGGGTCTATGGGCTGTTGCGATATCGGGGTGTCGTGGATGTGCGGCACTCTCGCATTTAGGTGGAGCTCACCATATACCCACGTCCCTTCCGGCAGGATTTCGCCGAAGACTGGCCTTGCTGGGCGCTTCACCCTGGCCCTGAATATCACGTCTCTCATTGGTCACCCCCTTTCTGCTGTTCCACCTCGCGAAGCTGACTTCCTTCATTCTTATCAAGCTCTCTAAGCAACGCATCGGCACAGATTACGGTGATGTAAGAGGCGCTGTCGGGAACTTTGAGTGCACTTGATAACGAATATGTATTCTTTTGGCAAATCTTGATGATGGTGGGGTAGATTGTTCTCGCCACCTCGAAGCGTCTGCGCTCACGAGAGTGACGCTCCCTTTCCTTTCTGCTATACCTTGTGAAAAACATAATGACTATTGATTTTGATTGTTGATTGCTTGTTTATCGGCCTTGGGGTCTACGACGTACATAAGACAGCTGACCTTGACGTTTCCGTCCTCCATCCTTTCGGTCTCGAACTTGACGAGATTGTGTTCGATGAGACCCTTGGCTATACTGTCAATGAGCCAACTCTCCTCCATCGACCTCATTCTCGCATTTTCAAATTCGTGCGCTCGGACGATTCTCGCAATCCCCACGCATTTAAGAAGGTTGGGGTCTTCTGTAAGGTTCTTGAATACCTCGGGTGTGTTTGCTATCATTCTTTTACTCCTTTCAAAATTTGGTAATCTGATGAAATTTCTGATTGGAAGCCCTTCCCCTTTCCGGTTTATGAGCGTTTTTTCTTCAATGTCTCGCCAGCTCACTGGTTACCTCCTTTTAGCTCGGTTGGGTTGATATGCCCCGACGCTGTCAGATTGCAAGCTGCTGAGAAAAGAGCATCAAGCATACTGGTTCCTGCCACCATAAACCATTTATTTGATGTAGCAGTGTAATACTGTACAACCCACTCGTTTTTGTCATTACGATAGAGTGAGAATCCGCCGAATTTATCTATTTTCTTAGGAAGAATGTTTGCGAGGGCATCGGAAGACCAACTCGGTACGTCGTTGCCGTACAGCTTCTCAAAAACCTCTTCGCCCGTCATCGGCGTACCGTCCTTGTGCTTCCACAGCCCTCCAACATTCAATCGCTCAATACGGAGGGAGTAATTCTCTTTTGTCGTTAATCCATACGGAAGAAGCTCCCATCGCAACGACTCAATTTTTGTTTCTTTGTAATGGTAGTGCATATCTGCAGACATAGGGTCGAACCCCAAGGCCAGCAGCTTGCGACTTTGCTCGATTGATGTGGATGAAATTTTTAATCTTTTCATTGTTTTTTCACTTTTTGAAACCGTGGACGTGATAAATTCAGAAAATGCGAGTAAGGAATTTTTTGCCCATCTATTGTTACAAGGGTGTCTCGTTGAAGCACTCCGACAAAAGAGGTTACGAAATCATACCCTTCAATCCACACGAGTTCTTTTATACCCCTCCAGCGTAGCTTGCTTCGTGTTATTTCCCCTTTGATTGGTGGAGTTATGAAATTGTGGCAAATATTCAGTACCGCCTCGGTAACTCGCTCCTCATACTCCTTGCATTGATGTTTGAAGTTATCGGCAAGCGCGTCAATAATGGAATCGTCAACAAACTTAAAATCAAAGTCAAAATTCATTGTTTGCGGAAGCGGAGCAATACTGCGAGAAAACATATTAGTCTTCAATGGCTTGTCTGCTTTCTTTGCCACTGGCGCAATCGTAACATACAAAAGTGCTGATTCCATTTCAAACCTCCTTTCCTGCGAAAATTCTGCCCAGCGTTTTGAAATCATCCTTGCAGTCTTGCAATTCACATTCAATAGTTGTCGGCCACGCTTGGTATGTCTCACCGTCTATGCTGTGACCGTTGGCCTCTTTGCTGCGACGGATACCGTCCTCTCCGTAGGTGCCCCACTGCTTAAAGAAGAAAGGTACACCCTGCTCCTCACACTGGCGTTTGATGTTCAGAACCCACTCTTTCTGCATCGGGCGCGCCTGGTTGCCAGACTCTCCGCCAACAATCACCCAGTCGATGTTGAAGAGGTCGAGGTCTTTGAGGTCGGAAAGCAGAGGCTCGCAGGACAGAAACCGGACGGGTGCGCTCTTTATCTCCGCAAGCCACGGGATGCGCCTAACTGCGAGCTGGTTTTCCACGGTCGTGCCTATCCACACGTTTGGGGGGATATTGACTCTATCGTTGTTAAAATAGAAGTATTCATACATCCGCTCCGTCCTCTTGGTGAGCAGCTGGAAAGTGTGCTGCGGGCAGTCCTTGATTACCTGAATGACTTTGTCGATGAACTCATACGGCACGTCCTTGTGGAAGAGGTCGGACATCGAGCAGACGAAAAACATACTCGGCTCTTTGACTTTCTTCGGCTCGTTGAGTGCTTCGGGGTGCAGGGTCAGCTCGAAGGCGTTGGCATAGCGTTTCTGCCCCATACCTTGCAGCCGCTTCGCCATCACCTCGGCGTAGCAATGCTGACACCCTGCGGAGTATTTGGTGCATCCCGTGACGGGGTTCCACGTCCTGTTAGTCCAGGCGATTGATGTTTTGCTCATAGTTTATTTCTCCTTCTTGTTTATTCTGTCGATAATGCGATAAAATAGCCAATCCACTCCGCTGGCAGCAATACACATTCTGAGTATTGCCACAATCAACAACACGGCAAAGAACAGGCTGAAAAGTGTTTTCATTGGTCGCCTCCTTTCAACAGTTCTGGGTTGTCGTGGATGTTGCCAACAATCACCTTGTCGTAATTTTCAATCCACGACTGCCCAAACGGGAAGAAGAAACCAGCCAGCGACCCAATTAGTAGGATGGCGACGTAACACCCCATACCAACTTCAAACTTGACTTTATGCCTGGCAACGTCTTCGGATGGGTGATGATTTTCTAAAATGTCACCCTCGAAAATCTTTGTGCCGTTCTTATCAATCATACCAGTATATTGGCCAATAGTGTCCGGGTGTACGATAAAGATGTCCTTGTTAAGTGTGTACAGAATACCCATTGGAGGCACATCTTTGTTTGCCCTGCCAACTTCCTCGATAGGGGCGATACAAGAGGCTATTCGTCCATCAACGAGCATCTGTACCAATGAGCCTTCAACCCATTCGCCCTTATCTGCACGTTTACCTCTAAATATAATTTCTCGTTCCATATTGTTTCTTTTGGTGACTGGAGTTAATTCAGTATTTCTTCAAACTCGCGTTTGGTGATTTCAATGATGTCTTTATTTTTCGTCAGTTCCTCGTCAAATCTGTCGCTCATATAGAACACTATCACATCATCCTTGCCGATTTCGACGTATGGGAATGTGAAGCGACCGTCGAGATGGCATCCCAGTATCGAAAACACCTTTTGTATCGACGAGCCTGGCAGATGATCAAGAAAGTGTTTTATCTGCTTTCCGTTTTTCGTCCGCAGGTTCGGGACGTAGATGTCAGAATACTCTTTGTGCTGCTTCCACGTCTTTCCCGGCAACCTTTCCGGGTGCTTGAAAGCAAATCCAGTGTACTGGGTCACTCTCCAGAAGTTCTGTTGTCCTCCACGACCGAGGTAGTTGTCCCAGTCGCACCCGACAACGTTTTTCACTGCCTCGCGGTTCTGTTTCTCGATTTTGGTTTCTTCGGTACGCAGGGCGTGGAGTTCCTTGTAAACCTTACTGTCTTTGTTGATGATTTTGTAGTACATTTTGATTGTCTTTTTCTTTGTTTTTCTCCATCTCGCAGACTTCTCGACAATGCTCGTCGAGTGCGGCAATGGTACAGGCTTTGAAATTCTTGTACGTCTTAGTGTAGAACTCGTCCTTGAATTTCTGTCGTATAGGAATGTCAATGCTTTTGTCCTCGTGAAATACGGGATTACCAACAACATACCAGTAATTGTTTCTTGCCACACGGAGTTTGATGCGGTCAATCATCTCGTATTGTTCATCTGTGTACTTGAACAAAGGGTTGTCCGCAAACTCCAGATTGTCAAGGAACAGGAAGCCTGTATTGCTAAACTTGCAAATCTCGTGGGTTTCCACACTTTCAACCAAATCGTAACCCTCCTCGTTTTTGCCTCGATACCAGCCGAGCCACCACTGCTTTGCGTCCATAATGGCGAATGGCACCACAAGCGCACCTTCTGGCACACTCTGCATTACTGCCATTCTCCAATAGCCATCCTTGGAACTCGAAAAATCAATCTCTTTTCTGGTGTAGGTAAACAGCAGTCGGCTCATCAAGTGACTCATCGCCCTGCGGTAAGTGTCTTGCTTTTTGATGTTATTATTTTTTTTCATTCCTCACCTCCTTTCGCTTCTGGATTTTCTTTCACGTCAATCACATCATCCTCCTCGAAGCTGTAGGAGTTGGGCTTGTTGACCTCGTTGAGGGCTGCGCTGACGGCTTCATCCTCATTGTCTGCATCGACACGGACGCAGACGCGCTTCATCAATTCAACAACGTATTTCATCGGTTTCCTCCTTTCAAGATAATTGTTTGATGGTTTTCATTGCAGCTTTCACTTCCTCAATATGCTCATCGGCATATTTGTCAAACTCGCCATCGCCGCCGAAGATTTCGTCGAGCCTCTTCGAGACCATCCCGAAAGGGTTGAGCCACGAATCGTTTTTCACAATCTCTTCCGGTTCATAGAGTGCTATGAGGTGGTTGCTCCTTCCGAAGTGCGTTATCATCGCAACGTATGCGGTACGCTTGTCTTCGGCTTCAAGTGAGTACTTGGAGCTCATCGCCCCATATACAAATGTCGTTTTGTTTAGTTCACGCGCAAGGTCTTGAATACTGAGGGCGATGCCGTCGAGAATGCCGTACATCAGCTCGGGTTCAATTCTGTCGTCTGGGTGTATGTAGGCAATCACTTTCTTTCCTGCTCCCTTCATCCATCCAGCCTCAAGGTGTGCGCTGCGGCCACACGGCAGACAGAGGACGCAGATGTCGGCGGCTTTCATAGCGTCGAAGTCTCGGTTGAAGCCGAACTGAGCGTATTCGCTTTTGAGGTTCTCACGGTACTGCTCCATCGTCCAACCCTGCCAGTTCTCGTCCATATTGCTCCACTTGAAGCCTGCCTCGCCGTCTGGGTTCTTGAAGTCATAGACCTCGTGGCCCATCTGTCGGAGTTCGTTGACTAACGCCTGTTGGCGTTCATTGCGCCAGCTGCTGGCGACATATATTTTCTTTTTGTTCATCTTGTTTTCCTTTCTGTTATTATTCGTTTTCTTGTCTTTCAAACTCTTTCCGTAATTGTTCGATTCGTTCCTTGCCAAGTCCTTCGGTGTCGCCCATAGAATGCAGCAGTTCTTCAAACTCCTCAATGGTGTTATGGTATGGAAGGAACCTTTTCTTCACCAGGTCAAATGGACTGAGGTGTTTTTTTATGACATCGCGGGCTTCTTCACGAGCCTCTTCAGCGCACCTCTCGATATACTCTTCCTCGGTCATATTGGCAGCTATCACCGTGTCTACGACGGTAGAAAACCGACACAATAACCCGTTGGGTTGTCTGCATACAAATCTCCCCATTATTCAGCCCTCCTTCTCGAATGTTCCTTGTTGTATTTATCACACTCGTTCCATAAATCTCGCGGAATGATAATAGAGTCTTTGATAAAAATCATTCTTTGTCGAGCCTCTTTTTCAATATAGTAAGTTACAGCCGCTTTGTTCGTCGGGTTTGACTTCAGACCGTAGACGAACAGGGCGGAGCTGATGAGTTCCTTAACTTTGACGCTCTTGTTGTCGCCGTTTTGTGTGCCTTTGAATAAAAGAAACTCTTTTAGCACATCATCGAGTTTCATATCACGATAATCCTTAATTGTCGGTTCTGTAAAGAAAAAAGCTTTATTAATCATCTTAAACCTCCTTTATGGAAAACTACAAACATTGTCTCTGTTTTGGTTCTGGTGCCCATTATAGGGCGGTCTGGGAAGATGTCCTGAATACGGTTGACGGTTATCTGATGCTCATTCCACTTGAACACGAGAGTACCGTGGGGCGCGAGGACACGCCAGCACTCTTTGAAACCTTGTGCGAGGTATTCTTTCCATTCCTCACGGGGCAACTTGCCGTATTTCTTTTGCATCCAGCTGTTGTCGCCGACACGCCGCAGGTGTGGCGGGTCGAAGATGACCAGCGAGAAGGTGCCATCGGCGAATGGCAGGTTGCGGAAATCGACCACTTGGTCGGGTCTGACGATAAGAGAACGTCCATCACACAATATGTCCTCGAACTCACGGCAGTCGCAGAAGAGGACGCGAGGGTCGTTCTTATCAAAGTAAAACATCTTTCCGCCACAGGCGGGATCTAATATTTCTTTTTCCATCATTTGAGTAATTTGAATGTGTAGACGAACACCCAGTTGTTTCTGCTCCAGTCTCCTTTGTGGCCGATGCCTGGACGCTCGATGAGGGCTGCGAATGCCTCTCGCGGAGTCGCATAAGTTTTATAAACGCCACCGACAAAGCTGTTTTCAAAGGTGTACCTGACAACGTCTTCCATCTGGCTGTTTATCATATCGTCCCTGCGTATTATTCCCTCTTTTAAGCAGTCCTCGTCGCTGATGTCCTGCAACCGCTCCACCCTAACGTCGGTGATGCAGATATAGTGGGACATTAGGTCTGCCTTGACAAACATCTTGTTGTCCCAACCCTTGGTTCCAGCCACCATAGCACATCGGAAGGCATCATACCTACTGTTGCCATAGTCGCCATTCATCATTTCTTTGTGGATAGACTTGTACGACTGCGCCACCGCCAGCACCTCGCCGACCTTGTATTTAGGAACAGGGTTGTCGTGAATATCACCGGCAGCCCACCGCACATCGGCCTGTCGTCGCGTCATCGTCTTGCGTCCTTGCAATACGGCTTCTGTCAGGCCATAATAGTCATTAAACATTATCCTTCGCATTACGCAACCTCCTCCAGTTTTTCGGCCAGTGCCTCGCAGAGGACACGGCTTTGGTTTACCTCGACGGCATTGCCGATGAACTTTTTCTGCTCGCCCTGGGTGCCGACGAGGGTGTAGTCGGCAGGGAAGCCCATAATGGCCTTGAGTTCGGACACCTTGAGCATACGCATCTTTATGTCAACGATGTTGTACATAGCCATAAACTCCTTGATTTTGCGAGTCGCAGGGCTGTCGGTTTCGTAGACCTCGATGCCTACACCCGCTTCCGTCTGGATGATGTATGGCGGCACTTTGTCCATTCGTGCCACGAGGGTGAAACTGGGCTTCTCGATAGAGCTGCCCTCGGACTTGTAGGAAGGGTTGTAGAGAAACGCCGTGACGAGCTTCTGCTTGGGCGATGGCATAACGGTCGGGTTCACGCTGTCAAGACTGCTGCCGTTGCCGCTGTTGCCGTACTCGTTGGCGATGAACGTCACCTTTGCGAATCGGTCGTGGGTCGGTATTGTCGGGGATGGCTTGTCTATCGACACCGCGTCGCCGTTGCCATAATAGGAGATGAGGGCGTGATGGTCGATGCAGGTGAGCGTCCCTGCAGGCTTGTCAATGCTGGAGTTCTTGCTGTATGGGTCGCCGCTGAACTGCTTCGACAGAAAGTGCGCCTTCGCAACGCCGAGACGGTTCTGCACTGCCACCGTCGGGCAGGGTTCGTCGACTGACGGAGCCGTGTACTTGCCCGATTTGTTCATACTGTTGTACTTGACTATGAAGGCATCCTTGCCGCCAGCTACAAACTTTATCAGTCCGGCGTAGATGCGGTTCAGTGTGGCTTCCACAAGCGGCTTCTTTCTCCCGAAGATACTCTCGCCCTCGTCATCCAAGTCCAGAACCTCACGCACGGCCTTGTAGCGATGCAGACCCTCGCCGAATAGGTTGTCGTCTGTTGCGCCATCCTTTGAGTATGTCGGGATGGGAAAGGCGTGCGGCAGTCCGTGCTTGGCGAACTGCCCGAAGAAACGCCTGCGAGAGGTGTAAGCGCCGTAATCTGCGGCGTTGAGGATATGCCACACATAGGAGTAGCCATAGGACTGGACGCGGTTGCACCAGCGCATATAGTCCGTGCCGTTGAGCTTCTCGATAGGCTTGCCGTTCTCGTCAACCTCGCCCCAGGCCATAAACTCCTCGACGTTCTCGATTTGGATGTAGTCTGGGTCGATAGCCTCGATGTATCGGAAAAGGTGGTTGGCGAGCGTGCGGCTGTCAGCGTCTCTCGGCTGTCCGCCCTTGGCTTTGGAGAAATTAGTGCATTCCAAGGAGGCCCACAGCACCACCTTTGCGTCGGGATGCTGCTGGCGGGACTTCTGCACGATCTCGGCGAGCGGTTCCATCGCCAATGTGCGGATGTCCTCGGTGAAGTGGTGCGTGTCGGGGTGGTTGGCAGCGTGCGACTTGATGGCGTTGGGGTCGTGGTTCACGCAGGCAATGACGTGGGCGCATTTCTGGCCGTGAAGGGTGGCTTGCTCCACGCCCGTGGACGTGCCGCCAGCACCACAGAAGAGGTCGACATAAAGGAGTTTGATATTGTCTTTCATCTTGTTTATAGGGGGTTAAGTTATTTTAATCTCGGTAGTCCAATCTCTCGCTTGAGCCTCTCGACGTTCTTTTCCGAAGCGAGCGACTTCATCCGCTGCATAGGGGTGCATTGGCGGTTCATTATGAAGGTGCGCAGGTGCATCACGCGGTCGCTCTCGGTGCAGAGGAAGAGACCGCCGTCGAAGTGGATGTACTTCGTGCCGTCTGTGGCATCGCTTTGCACGTCGTTAATCATAAGCCCGTCGAGGATTTTGCGCTGGGCTTCCTCAAGGGTGCCGTCGAAGTGGTGCCGCTCGATGTAGCGGTTGACGGCGTGGGAGTGCAGGACGTAGAAGAGCGTCTCGTCTGCCACACGTCCGGCGAAAGAGTCGCCCTCGGTGCCCTCAAGCACCAGGAACGTGCGGAAGAAAAGCCCCGTCCTCGCCGCCGCAAAGGAATAGAGGACTGGTATCTTTTCGGGGGCTGGGGTGTTGACTCTGTGGTAGACGATGTGGCGACCAGACTTGAACGCCTTGCGAACACGGTCGCTGCAGATGCTCCTGTGTCCGTAATCCCTTGCCACCTTCAAAGCCTCTTCAAGGTCGTTGTATGATGCAAATTCATTCATTTCGATTGTTCTTTTTGGTTTTTCTGTCTGTAGTCTGTGCAGGTTCTTTCGTGGTCTCGGAACAGTTTCGAGACCCTGCCGTAGCTGTCTATGTGGTGTCCGCAAACGCAGCAGCAGAGGAAGAAAGAGTGGTCGGACATTCGGAACGAGATGCCGTCGGTGTCCGGGATTTCATTGTCGCAGTCGCGGCAGCGCACCACCTTTGGCTTGCTTTCCTTGTCTGTCTGCTTTGTCGTGCTGGCCTTTGACTTTGTCCTTGCCGCGCTCATAGCCCGTCCTCCTTTTCTTGCTGTAGTCTTTTGATGGTGTTGATGGCGATGCCCAGGGCCATACTGCGACGGGTGCCCAGGTATATGCAGCGGAGTTCCTCAAGCTGCTGGAGCATTTCCTCTCTGCTCATCTGCTCATCGGCGGTGCGCAGGCGATACGGCTCATAGGCACCGCACTGGCTTATAATCTGCTCGGCTGTCATTTCTCGTTGCATTTAGCGGTCTGTGCATCCTGCCGACATTCCTGCCTGTTGATGATGTCCACAACAGCCTTCTCCCTTTCCGACAGCCCGATGACGACGGAAGAAGAATCCACCCCACCCAGTTCCTTGATTTCACGCGCCCGGCGTTCTGCATCCAGCTTTACGGCTGTAGCCCTGTCGGAGAGCAGGAACCCTGCGCCGAACAATCCGTTCTTGCCCGGCATATTGTCAAGCCGTCGGACGTAGGCGCAGGATGAACTCGGAACCTCGAAGTCCACGCCACGGGCGGCAATCTTGCCCATCGTGGCGCAGGTGATTAGGTTGTCGTGGTACTCGAACTTCGTCAGCTGCTTCGTGTCATTGACCTGCACGTCAACGAGTCGGCGGTACAGGCTTCCGCTCACCATAATGCGTTTGTCCGGCACGAGGTTGGTGGTGAACGAGGTGCGCACGACCGCGCCGTTCTGGTAGGTCACTTCCGCCATACAGATGACGTAGCACACCTCGGCGTTCATCACCGTCTGCGTCAATGCAGGGGCGAAGAGGAAGAAGTCGATGTGGTTGGCGAGGTAGAAGCGGACGATTTTCGCGTAGATCGAGAACGGAGGGTTGTCGACGACGATGCAGCCCTTCGGGTAGTCGAACCGCTCGAAGTCGCCGCCAGGCCAGAACGGGCGGACGATTTCCCTGCCCGTGAGGTCTGTCAGCTCGCCGACGAACTTCAGAACCTCGTCGTAGACGGCCTGCGGTGTATAGCAGTCGTCGGTGGTCTTCTTCGGGACGAACTTGTCCACGAAGCCGTCGTAGTCGGTCAGTTTGGTCTGTATGGCGTTAGGCATTGCTGGTGTCGTTTTCGTTGTCTTGGAAAAGTTTTAATTGATTGGGGTCTTCGATGGGCGGGTTGTCGTCGGTGCGTATCATCGCGTAGATGTTGGCGAGGTGTCCCAACGCCCAGCCGAATTCCTTGTGCATAAGGCGCACCTCCTCGGCGACTGCCTTTCTGATGTCCGTTTCATTCCTCTGCTGCTTCATTGGCTTTGCTGGTCTTTAGTCGGTTGTCAGAAGGGAAGGTCTTTGTCTTCGCCGCCAGGCATCTGCGGGCCACCTGTAGGACGGGTCTGTGCCGGGTACTGGACTGTCTGCGCCACTGGAGCCTGGTATGGCTGCTGTGCAGCACCCTGGGCGAGTGGCACGACGCTTATGCAGCGGAGCTCGGTGTACCAACGCTCATTGAACTCACGACTTTCGGGCGCATACTTTACCTGTACGGAGGTGTTGGGGGCTATCGTCTGTGCCGCCGCAACTTTATCCTCGCCAAAGAGGGAGAAAGCCACCTTGTGTGGGTACTCGTCGCCGTACTCGATTACGAAGCCGCCGCGCACCCAATGTCCGCGAGAGCTGTCACCCTCTACCTTCGGGAGGGATTTAATGAATGTTCCGTTGATGATTTGTGACATAGTCGGTTGTTTTTTTTGTTACACTTGATTTTACGTTGTCGGTCAGTATGGCACGTCTTGGTCGTTGCCGCTGTCGAAGAGTCCGTCATCGACATTCGGCCCTTGTTGGTCGAAAGCGATGTTCTGCATCATAGCCGCGGCGGAGAGTTGCTGGGGGCGTGCGTCCCATCCGTAGTTGATGTTTTCCCACTCCGAGTCCTTGAGGCGGTTGGATTCCTGCTCGAAATATAGGCGGATGATGGTGTCGACCGCCGAGCCTTTGTCCCTGCACTTGCATATCTCGATGCAGTTCGTGCATCCCGATGCCGTGATACTTCCCACAATGTCGGCACCGAGGAAGGCGGGGGCGTTCACGAAAAAGTCCTTGTTGACGCGGTGCTGTATGAACACGTTCTGCGCAAGGTCTGTGATATGCCCAGAACCGCTCACGCTGTTCATTCGGAGGAAACCGCCTGTCTTGTTCGGGTGGGCGACGATGTGGATGTGGATGTCCAGTTCTTTGGCGAGTGCCGTGAGCAAGACCATCAGCTTTGTCTGCTGCTCAAACCTTTCACCCGACACACCCGTCAAGTCGAGCGTCATAAGGTTGTCGAAGATGGCCTGGTCTATGTCCATCGTCTCTTTTAGTCTGCGGAGTTCGTCGGCGATCTGCAGGAAGTTGGAGCCGTACTCGTTGTTGAATAGTCTAAAGTGCTTGTCTATCCACGGGTCGATATGGTCGCAGATGTTTCGAGGGGTGAAGTAGAACCCGGCCACGCTTGAAGCCTTGTTGTACTGCTTCCCTGCCGCCTGCAGGTAAAGCCATTGTTTGACATCGGAGCTGTCGAGCTCACCAGTCCACAAGGCTGAATTGTAGCCTTTGTCAGCCGCGTTGAGGATGAGCATATTGAGCAGGCTCGACTTGCCGCAACCTCTGTAGCCGCTCCACACGGTGACGTGCTTACGCTTGAACCCGATTATTTTGCGGTCAATCTGCTCTATGCCGGAAGGAATGTATTGTTTGATGTCGAAAATCGGAAGGGTGACATCGCCCATCTTGAGCCAAACATCGCCTTTCTCGGCTGTAGGCTGCAGGGGTTCTGGGTGCCGTGCCGCCTCAAGCTGCCGAAGCTGCGCCTTGTCGAGCCTTCGGATTTGCCTGTAGGCGAAATCGGAGCGTTCCTTCTGGTCGTAGGCGTTTGGCTCGTACTTGAGACGCACCTCCTTCCATCCGAAGCCACTGCAAGAGTCGTGCAGACACTTGTAGGCGATGGCACCGTTGTCATAGCGGAAGAGAACCGCGTCCTTGCCGGAATGCTCGGGATTGAAGATGCAGTGCTCAAGGTAGAAGCGGGTGCCGTCGGAGGTCTTGGTCTTTCCGATGATGTTGATGCCGTGTTCCGCACACCAGCTCTCAAGGTCAAAATCCTCACGTCTCTGATAACCGTAGTTTCGTGCCGGAAGGCTCTCATTCTTTGTGTCCTCTTCCGCAGGGGCGAACTGTTTGGCGATGTCCGCCAGTTTCGCCATCGGCGTGGGAACTATGCTGTCTGGAACCTTGACAATCCTGCACATCCTCTGCGGCTGTGTCTGTATGTTCGCACCCTTGCGATTGAAACAGCCGGGCAGTCGCGAGATACGGGCGGCATTATACACCACGCTGTCGATTTTCACGGCAGGTGTCGTGAATGCAATGCCGAGTGCGGAGATAAACGTCTTTACAATCTTATCGGCAATTTCGCTCTGCGGTATGTCGCACGGGATATAGAGGTGGTAGCCATTGCCGCTGTCGACCACTACGGGATGCGACACGCCGTGAGAAACAAGCCATTTGTAGGCATTCCCCGCCAGTTTCCTCGCCTCTTCTTTCTGCGCGTCGGTGGAGTTTGTGTCCTTGGGTCTGTCGCAGTCGAAGTCGACAAGCACCCATCTTCTGTGGGTTATCTCCTTGTCCTGCGTAGTCGTACCGCCTTGGCGAACCATCTCGCATTGCGGTCTTCCGTAAAGGCTTGGGTTGAGGTCGTTGATGGTAAAATATATGTTGTAGTCCTGGTATGTGTCAACGTCGCGGATGATGTTGTTGATGTCGCGATAGTAGCCAGACGCAACCTTCTTTCCCTGCATATAGCGAAGCTCAACAAGGTCGCCGTCGCGCTTGAATATATGCCACCAAGTCTGTAACTGGGTTATCTGTTCCTGTGTCAACATCTGGTTTTTCTATTAAAGTTTGAGAATCTGCATCGCCTTTTCAAGGTCGGTCAAGGGACGGAAGCCATTCTCGTTTGTTGGTGTTTCCTGCTGAGTTGGGGCGACTGGCTGCTGCACTGTCTGCCGTTTCATCGCGATGCGCTTCTCTGCCCACATCGTGAAGTGTTGGCGGTAGTCCCTGCGAGAGGTGTAGACGCTGCCGTTGAGCTTCTGTTTGTCGTGGTACTCGTCAAGCAGGGCGACCACCTCGTCAGCGGAGAGCCTCCACATACGCTGCGCACGGATGGCGTTCTCGGTCTGCCCTGCCAATTCGGTGCGGTACTCGTTGTAGAAGGTGTCGGTAAGGTCGCCCTGCCCATCGGTCTGGACGGAAGGTACCATTGGGGTGACATCACTCTCGCGCGCACGCGCACACGCGTCGTCGACGTAGTTATTTATTTCTTTTGATTCTTTTGATTCTTCATTAGTGGTCGCTCGTTGGTCGGTGCTTGGTCGCTCGTTGGTCGGTGCTTGGTCGCTCGTTGGTCGTTCCGTTGGTCGCTCTATGTCTTCGCGAACTTGGTATTTGTCATAATTACAGATTGTTATAATTGTATATTCCTTGGTCGTTTCGCAGGTCAATTCTCCCGTTTTTTCCAAATGTTGAATAGCGGTTCGCAGCTCTCTTTCCGTGAGCTTGCTTTCAGCCGACATTTTCTGCCTGGAGGTCAGAAAACTGCCCCTCTTTATGGGGATGCCCCTCCATTGTTTGTCGCTTGGGTTGGCCCTCAGCAGGCAGTAGATGAAAAACACCCTCGTGTTGAGGTCGTCCCACCACTCCCATTCGAGCAGGCTTCTGTGGAGCTTCACCCATCCGTTTGTTATGCTGCTTGAACTCATTTTCTGCCCTCTGTTATGGCGTTCAACAATTCGCTGCGCCTGGCCACGAGCTTCCCGTTGCCGAGCTGCCCGACGGCATCCCCGAGGCATCCCTCGCGGCGCAGCCTGTAAAGTGTGGAGCGGTCCACCCCGATGGTCTTGGCTATATTCTCACCGCCAACGAGTAGGTCGTCATCCTGCCCGCCCTTTTCGACGTCTTCCAGGCGGCGAAAGACAGCGTCAACGGCTCTGTCTGCAGCCTCCTCTGCCGCTTTTGCGACAAGGGCGTAGAGTTCGCCCACCGTTATCGTGACGAGCATTCTGTCGTCCCTCTCCTTGGGTATCATTGCTGCTCCTTTCTCGGAGTTATCACCCCTTTGCTCTGTAGCACATTGATGACTGTCCCGTAGCCGCACTCCGCCTTGTCTGCGATGTAGTTGTAAAGGTCGGTGGCACGCTCGAAGTTGTCCTTCTGTTTGCCGTACAGGTCGAGTATTTTCGCGTCGCGTTTCTCGCGTTTCCGCTGCGCTGGGGATTTCACTTTCTTTTTCGTCATAATCTGTTTACTTGCTGATGGTTTGAAGTATTGCTGTCTTCAGCTTCATATTGCTGCTGTTCCAGTTGAAGTTCTTTATCATCCACGTGCGGTAGCCGAGCGGTATGTCGGCCACCTTGGTGCCTTTGTACTTGCCGAACTCGATTGTCACCTTGTTGGGGTCTGTCAGTCCTGCCTCCATATTCGCCACATCGTCGCGGTGTATGCTGCCGATGTCGTGGATGGGTATGCCGGACAGAAGCCTTCCGTCGGTGCCGTACATCCGCCAGATGCGGCCTTGCTCGAAGTAGATGTCCTCGACCCTGCCGAACCGCTCCACATTGCCCCCAAGGTCGGCGATGAGCGCATCCCGCTTCCCTGGGTCTATTCGGGTGGCGCGCCCGACAATCTGGTAGTAGAGGGCGATACTCGCAGTGGAGATACCGAGCACGATGCAGTCGATGCCCGTATAGTCGAAGCCCGTCGACAGGACGCGCACATTGAAGAGGACGCGCGTCTTTCCTGCCCGGAAGTCGGCGATGACCTGCGCCCTTTCCGCCTTGTTCTGCTCGCCATAGATCACTGCGGAGTTGGGATATCTTTCCGCGAGGCTTATAGCGTCCTGCACAGACGGCACGAAGGCGAGGATGTGCTGCCGCTCGGGGTGGCGGTCAATGGTGTCCGTAACGCCCTGCAACCCGCCGTTGGCGTTGAAAGCCCGCTGCACGCTGTCTTCCGTGTACTCGCTTTTGCTGCTGTTGAACTGCAGAAGGCTGTCGTCGAACCCTGCCGCCTCGTAGGTAAGCGGCGACCAGTAGCCCATCTGCACCATTTCCTGCACCTGCCCGACGTGTATAATCTCTTTGAAGAAGTTGCCCTTCTTGCTCCTTGACGTGAGCATTACGAGCTTGCTGTATGACTGCCCGTACTGGTCTGTGTTCTGCTGTAGCTTGACCGGGGTGGCGGTGATGCCCAGCACGTGGGTGATGCCGCTTTCCTTGAGGAAGCGTCCGAGCATACTGTCTGCCTCACGGGGGTAGAGGTGCGCCTCGTCGATGAGCATCTTGGTGAATCCGAGCCGCTTGAACTCTGCGCCGAGATTCTTGATGCTGCCGATGGTGGCATAGGTGATGTGGCAGACCTCTTTCTTCCCGAAACTTGCCGAGTAGATGCCTGCATTGGCCATAAATCCGCACAGATTGAGGTACTTGGTGTAGTTCTGCTCCAGCAGCTCCTTGGACGGCTGGACGATGAGCAGGTGGTCTTCGCTGTGCTTGGCGACGAAAGCCGTGAGTATCGACTTGCCCCAGGCTGTCGGCAGAACGATGAGCGACGGCTTCGGCTTGTTCTGGCGAAAGAACTCTATCGCCTTGCGCACGGGCTCTTCTTGGTTGGGTCGTAGGGTAATCATTAAATTCTGTGTTTTTGTTTCATCTTGCGGTGCGCCGTGGCTCGCCCACGGTCGCGGGGTCTCTCTCCCCTCTCGCACCAGCCTCCCAGGGCCTTGACAGGCGTGTAGAAAAATGCTTTCTCGTATGGTAGGGATGGTAGTCCAGAGTCTCGGCGGTTCACTTGAGCAGGAAGCGGCGAGAGCCCGGCACGGTCTTGGCGTACTTCTGCCACAGTTCGGGGTTGGCGGCTTTGAATGCCTTCTCGTCGAACTTGACGGAGTCCTTGGCGGCTTTCCACGTCGCGAGGGTGGCGTTGTCGTAGCTGATGGCCTCGGCATCGCCGAAGCACATCTTCAACTTGTCTTCAAGCTCGGTCTTCTCGTCATCAAGTGTGGACAATTCGCCCTTGACCTCTTTGAGGCGGTGGTAAGCGTCGAGTATGTCGTCGTTGACCTCGACGACCTTGCCCTCTATATGCCGCTTGAACTTGGTGGCCATATCGCGCACGTTCACGGGGTCGGGTTCAATCATCTGCTTCACGTTGACCGTCCAGAACTTCTCGACGGCCTCGACGAGCATATCGTAGAATGAGGGAACGAACTCGATGTCCATATACCCGAACTCGAAGCCGTAACCGAGCCACGCGATAGATCCGTGGGAGTAACCCGCGACACCGAGGTTCATCTGTACCTGGCAGAACCAGGTCTTCGGCAGGTCTTCGGGGTCTACGACCATATTGGTCGTCTTGCACTCAAGGATTCCCTTGTTGTCGTCGTTGCGGACGGCTTCGGGAAGCCAGAACGTGCGGTCGGGCGACACGCGCAGGTAGTCACGCTCTTCGTCGACGAAGAGGAAGTCGACAGCCGACGCCTTGATAATTTCGCGGCCTGTCTCGTGCGCCCACCACTGCGCGACTGCGTCCTCGCAGTAGTGACCGCGACGCATCGCTGCGTTCTCTTCTTTCGGGGGGTCTATGCCCACCTTGCGCCGCCACAGCTCAAGGGGGGTCTCGTAAGGGTTGAGGCCAACGACGGTGGCCACCTCGCTGGCACCTATGCCAGCCTTGCGCGCTTCGAGCCAGTCGGCTCGGTTCTCGAAATTAATTCTCTTTCTTCCCATCGCGCTTCTTGATAATATTACTTATGGCTGAAACAAATAATGCCTTCTTGAATAAGCTGTTGACTTTTTCATCCTGTCCCATAGACTGGACGATGGAGTCAACAAGGCATTCACCGTTTCCAATCACGGCGGCTTCTAATTTGTGGGGCGTGTCCTTGTCACCCTCGTCCGGCTTCTCGGCGGTGAGGACGATGATGCTTCGATTGTCTTTCCTGCCCTTGCACCAGTCCACAAGAGGCTGGACCATCCGTCTGAATTCTATCGTGGTTTCTGCGGTCTGTTCGAGGTCAATGCCCATCATCTGACAATAGATGTCGATGAACTGCTTGCCCGCATACTCAGCAAGCTCTTCTGTGCGGAAGGCAAGCCGCGACCCGAGGGACGTGCTCGAGTACGAGGAGGCGAAGTTCGCATGCGCGTAGGCGACCCCGCCGACCGCATACGCATTGCTGATCGACCGACCAACGACACGGCAGTTCTTTTTGTCCTCGTCGGACATTTCTGCCATTTCTTTGTTGGTGTAGAGGACGAAGTAAGGAGCCCATCTGCGCTCACCATCCTCAAACTTGGGTTGCCATCCCTCGTTGAGTGCTGCCACGATGATGCGCAGCTTGAGGTAGGCCACGATGTCGCTTGCCGACGGCATTTCCTCGACCTTTTGCGAGGTGCGGGTCAGTTCGTCGTAGTGGAATACGAGGGGGTTGCTGTCGCCCAGCTCACGCCTGGCATCCTCGAAGGTCTTGATTCGCTCTGTTACAGGGCGGTTGTCTGCATTGTTTTTGTTCTGTTCCATTTTTATAGGGGTTTTAATGTTTTGTTTTTCAAAAAAGACCTGCGCCATCGTTGGGTGACGGCGCAGGAAGCAATAATGAAGAAAAGTTTATTTCTTGACGATTTCGCCAGTCTCTTTGTCCACCTGCTCTGCGGGTTCTGGGGCGGGTGCTACGGGCTGCTCTGCTGTCTCTGCGGGCTTCTCGGCTGCTTTCTTGCCGCCCTTGCCGCCGCCCTTGCCTGTGGCTGCCGCCATAGCCTCTGCCGCCTTGCGCTGGGCTTCCTCTACGGCTTTGGCGGCTGCGTCTGCCTGTGCCTCGCTGCGGGTCTGAGCACCCTCGCCGAAGGTGTCCTTCACGGTCGTGCTGCCCTCTTTGATGGCGACAGCCAGACCGCGCAGGTAGTCGGCCTGCTCCTCGGTGATTTTCTCGGCACTCTGTGCGCCGATGTGGGCGAGTACCTGCTGGCGGCTCACTCCCACGCTCTCGAACCACTTGAGGGCGTTGGCGACACGCTGCTCAAGGCTCAACGCCTTGCCCTTTGCCACCTCGCGAATCTCTTTGACGATGCGGTGGGTCACAGCCGACGGCACCACCTTGAGGAGGGCGTTGCGGAATGCGATGGACGCTGCAGCGTTGCCAGTGACGGTCTGCATATCCTCGTTGAACGTGCGCCCGTCCTTGCCCGTGATTCTGCGCTTGGTCTCGACACTGGCGGCGAAGTTGGTCTCAAGGTCGTGGGCGATGCCCTGCGCCGTGATGAACTTGCCGTCGTTGCCGATGATGCGAGACTGCACACGGAGGTTGCCCCACGCACAGCCGATGATCTCGGCGAGCCGGACACTCGGGCCCTCGATGAATGTGTCGCCGCGCTTGAGGGCGTAGAAGCAGTTCTCGGCGGTCTCGTTGTCGATGGTCGCCATCTGCTTGATGCGCCGGAGCGACTGCTCGATGTCTCGCGGATAGGCTTTCGCCGTGGCGACCTGGATGTCCACCTCGCTCTTGTTGATGGCGGACAGCATTTCTGCCTGGTTGATTACTGTTACTTCCATATTGAAAAGGATTTTAAGTTATACTTGGGAGCGGCGGACGGGGTCGAACCGCCACGTACAGCCCAGGGCTGCTGCCGCTCTATGGTGCCGGGTACGGGAGTGTGCGGTAGTTGCTCACTCGACCGCACCCGTGTTGCTGTCATTCTCATTCACTGGCGGCGTTCTCACGGACGAGAATGGGTTGCCCGTGTGCCGCCCTACTCACCCCTTACCAATTCACTTTCGGGGGCTTTCGTGTTGTTTGTCTGTGCCTATTTGTCAATGTTATTCTGTCTCTGATATGTCAAAGGTCTCTCTCGCTTGCGCTCTCACCGCTTGCGCTTGTGCCTTGGGCAGGACTCGAACCTGCGACCCACGGATTAAAAATCCGATGCTCTGACCGACTGAGCTACCAAAGCGTTCTGTGGGGAGTGCTACACCATCGTGTAGTCCGCGTCCGGGTCGATGGCACTGACCGCCTCGCTCACCTGCCACCGCAGGTCGTCTCGGTCGGCCACCACGCAGCGTCCGCAGTCGTCGTCCCAGTCCTCTTCGCACAGGCACTCGACCTCTATCTCGGTCTCGAAGCCGTAGTAGGAGTCCACAAGGTCTATGTCCTCGTCCGTCTTGACGTAGCCAGCCCAGCGGCCTATGTTCACGATGGGAGTAATTACGCTGATGGCGACACGCTCTTTGATGGTGTCGGGTTCTTCGGGTGCGTAGGTGGGCAGCACCATTCTGTTCTCGCCGTTATAACCGTACATATCTATCTTGCTTTAATGGTTGCCAATTTGGTGTGTTGCGGGCAGCTGCAGCCGAGGTCTGTCGCCACGCGCCACAGATGGCAGAACAGCCCGTGGATTGAGCAGTTGTCGCAGGACGCGCAGGTCGGCTCTTTCGCAGCACTGGGGGGGGTATTTCTTTTCTTCATCTTGCAGGGGATTGAGGGTTATCTGTACTCGCGTCTTACGATGTGACCTTTCTGCAACATAGCGGCGGCGTATGCCTCGCCCTGGTTGATGTCTACGAACCATCCGCTCTGAATCGAGCCGCCTTGCTCGCATAATGCCGTTACTCTAATTTGCTTTTTCATTTCTAAATGATTTTATTTATATTTATGTACTATTTTTGTCAATTTCAAATTTTGTTGTATCTTTGCAGTCAGAAATGAATTGTTTTTTGACTTTTGACGATGCAAAGATAAGACAAATTTCTCAATCTACAAGAAAAAAAATTAAATATTTTTCTTATAAAGATATAAAGTGTTGAAAATAAATAGAATAAGAATGAAAATATTTTTTCAAATATGGACTTAAATGGCAAAAAAACACAAGAAATTAGTAGCCGCATTGACCAAATTAGGCAATATTTTTGCAATGGCATCAATGTAGATTTTGCCGCAAAAATTGGCAAAGACCCAACCTACACAAGCCAGTTATGCACGGGAACAAAGTCAATCGGTAATAAAATCATTGAAAAAATATTAGAAACATTTCCCGAAGTGTCTAAGTCTTGGCTTTATTTTGGCGAGGGTTCTATGCTAATCTCCGACGGCGCACAGTCTCAGATGCCCGCCCCTGACGCGGAGGAACTGGCGATGCTGCGCAAGAACAACGCCGCCCACCTCAAGCACATCGAACTCCTTGAGGAGAAGGTGTCGAGCCTTGAGGAACAGCTCCGCCAGGAAAGGGAAAAAGTTTCCTCTTCTTCGGCCAGGATGAGCGAGGAACGTATATTGCAATAAAGGCATACCAATAATCTTAATATCAACAACAAAAAACATCATCACAATGGAAAACAGCAACACCAACAGCAAGCCCGAACTTCTTGACCGCCTCCCGCAGATCTGGATGAAGTTCACCTATGCAATCATCATTGTCGCAGCCGTGGCACTCGTGGTCTCCGTCGGCTATTCGCTCTACGACGAGGAGTGGTCGTGGTTCCTCTACACCCTTGCCGCCTGCGTCTTTGTTATGTTCCCCTGCGCCATAATCCACCTGCTGGTCAAGATTGAGCGGAACACAAGGAAATGAACAGGACGAAAAAAGCCCCGCAGCGTGCGGAGCTCAACGAAAGGATAAGGCAGGTGCGGCAGGCTCTCTTCTCGGACAGCAGCCGCGACTTCGCCAGGCGCATCGGCGAGGCGGAGCAGAACCTCTTCAACGTCTGCGAGCCGGACGCGCAGCGAAACGCATCCCTCGCCCTCGTCACGAAGATTGCCGACACCGTCCCCGAAGTCAACCTCCGCTGGCTGCTCACCGGGCGCGGAGATATGCTCTCGCCCACATCCAAGGGCGCGGGGGCGCGCTCCGACCTTATGAGGGTCATAGTCTCGCAGCAGGACACCATCCGCCGCCTCACCGAGCTGCTGGGGAAAGGGGACGCGCAATGACCAGGACCGTCAGCATCCTCGACATCGACCGCTTCGTCCCGTTCCTCTCCGAGGACGAACAGAGGGATATCGTCGAGGCTATGGCCGCAGGCTCGTGGACGGTGGAGATGGACAGCGACCGCTACGACGAGCTGTGGGCCCTGGCCCCGATGCACAACGCCGAAATCATCACCCGCACCGAGGAAGCGATGAAAAAAGCGGTACACCGATGAAGTATTCCGTCCGATACAACCTCAAAGAGAAGTCGAGCGGAAGCGAGGCAGACCCGAGGCAGCGCATCCGCGTCCGCGTGTCGTGGGCGAGCCGCCGCGTGGAGATGCTGACGGGGTGCCAGGTGATGCCGGACTACTGGGATGCCGACGGGCAGCGTGTCCGCTCCGCATACCGCCACGGCAGCGACACGGGGGCGACCATCAACAAGGAACTCGCCGGGGTACTCAAGCCAACTGTTCAACAAGCAGTTGGCTTTTTTAGTCCCCGAAAAGTCCCCGATTTTGACCATACGCGGAGACAAGCAAAGGTCGCCAGCGATCTTGCACTGACGACCTCGGAACTCCTTCAACAGCTTGGTTGATGAGATTGTTTTTTTTGCGCTGCGCCTACTTGATGGGATTGAAAGCCGGACTTTTGTCGCTCACGCTGCCAGTCTTGGCATCCACATAGAGTTGCTCGTCGACATTGCCGAAGATGTACTGAGGGTTGCAATCGTATAGACCTACTTCCTTGCGGAGCGTGCAGTTCCGTGAGTGAGGTTTCGGGTAGTTGGATTGCATCATCCGTTCATACGCCTGGCGGTAGGTAATTGTAATGTTTTCGCCGGACATATCCTCATCTTCAAGCCAGGGGCCCTCGACCTCCTTTACAGTAAATGCGTCGGGAGAGTGTCCGAAGATGACAACGATGGGGTTATAGCCGCCGTCCTCATACTCATAGACAATCTGGAACACGTTGGTAACGCTGTCCACTGTGCCAGTGCAGCCTTCCTCGTCGAGATACTCGTTGAGGACGAGCTGGGTCTCGTAGTACCTATAGATGCAGCCGTAATTGTCGCACATATAGGCGCGGTCGCTTTTGACGGTCTGCTCGACCATCGTCTCCATCTTCTGCTTTTCCTTGTTGCACGAGGTGCAGGACGTGGCTCCCAGCAGAAGGACGGAAGCCATCAGAAACATAATGATTTTTTTCATTGTGTGTTGAATTTTGATTGTTATACATTTGCGGTATCTCAACCGCGTGAATTATATCCATCGTATTATCGTGTCTGTCGCCCGAACCCTTCGGAAGAGGAACCAGGCGTATGCGACTGCGGAACCGCCTCCAGCCCTCATTCCGGCAAAGTCGCCGTTCTTCGCGCAAAGCAGTCTCTCGCTGAATTGGTACACGCCGTGCAGCCACCCGTGACGATACAGACGCTCCCACCTCCCTTTCCCCTCCAGTGCCGTGGTCTTCATCAGAAAGAAGGCGGGCGCACCTTCGGGCAGCAGCTCCAGCGCGTGTTCGACGAACTCGGTAGCATACTTGTATGGCGGATTGGTCAAGATGCAACAGTCCTCACCCTGCAGGTATTCGGGCAGTCTCTCTTGCTTGAGGAAGTCGATACCCACATAGCCGTAGCCTCGGTCGTAAAGGTCTGTCGCCAGCACATTGAGTCCACCATCGCGCATCCGCTCCGCCAGGTGTCCGGCACCACAAGCGCACTCCCATACGAATGGTGGAATAATGAGAGCGGAGCGCAGTTTGTCAATAGCCACAGGGTCGGTGGCATAGTAGTCCTCGCTCTGCCGTTCTTTGTCGGTGTGGTTGCTCGCACCGATGACCTTGTAGACGGAGTTGCCGTCGCCTGTCCAGTCCTTGCCCATTGTTTTAATGCTTGATGAACTTACTCCAGAACTTGCGTGTACGCCACAGAACAAAGCCGATAAGACCGACGGAAAGCCACCAAAATCCCTGTATCTGGAATTTTTGCCATCCAGTCAGCGGCTTCTCCACCTCGACCGGGTACGGCTGAGGGATGCGGAGCGTGTCAATCTTGGCGTGGCTTTCAAAGTGATTCGTGTCGGATACGAGCGCACCGCCGCTGACGGGGATGTCTATCTCCCTCGCTTTGTTCTCAAGGCTGTGGTGCAGCCTGCCCAGGCTGTCGACAAATGCGTCGGAGGTCGCGAAATCCGTCTCAAGGTGAGAACTGTCCTCGCCCACGCTGGTCTGCTTCTCAACGGGTATGAAGACGGGCACCGTGTCGAAGATAGGGATGTATCTCCACCGTATCTCCGTACTGGTGCTGTCTGCCTGATAGTGGCTTGAGCCGCCCATCTCCTTGCCGCTTTTGCATCCGGCAAGTGTGGCAAAAAACGACACTGCCAGAAAAAACACCCCTATTTTTGCCACACTTTTCATACCTCCTCGAATTTGATGATTCGTCTTCTGTTGTCTTTCAAATAACCGTAGTTGATATTGTTGAGACGGCGGAGCCAGCCCTTGAGGAACTTCTTCTGCGTGGGGTCTTTCTTGACGATGCTGTTGAAATGCTGCTCTCGGCGGTTCTTGAGCAGGTTGAAGAATGCGTGCGGGTCTTTGGAGTTCAACGCCGCAAGTGTCTTGGGGCCTACTATACCGTCAGCCACCACACCAAGGAGCTGCTGCGGGTAGACGATGCCCCACTTGCCGCTGCCCCACACCCAATCAACAAGGATGTTGGCCAGCGACTGACTCTTTATCTGGTCGGCCTTCCATCTGTCCCAATAGTGAGGACGGAGGATTACATTCACAGCATCCTTGTCGGAAATCAGTTTCAGGTCGTCCACGTCGATGTCGCCGTCACCGTCTTTGTCGTAGCCTTGTTTCTTCCAGGTGGCTATCGTTACCCCTTTGTTTGTAGCTCCGCCCCTGTCGTCTGGGTCGTTCACAAAGCCCCCCTCGAAAGAGAGAATGAACGGAGCCAATATGTCTATCTTTGCCATAACAAATATTAATGTTTGTGTACGTGCGCATTATGCGCGTGCGCGCGTGCAGGTTGTCTATTTGGTCAAAAACGTCCCCCGAAAGAGAGGAACAGGATGAGATGCACCGCCATAGCGAGCAGCCCGCCGATGAGACCTGCGAGGCAGTCGAGCCAATCCCAAGGGGACCAATCCCAGGACTTGAACGGGACGTGGTCGCCGTTGTAGTGATGCACGTCTTTGAACTCCATACCGCCGATGCAGCCGATGCCCATCAGCAGGGTGCCGAAGAGAGAGACGACGAAGATGCCGACGAGGTGTCTCCAGCGGTTCGATTCCTGGAGCCAATTAGGGAGGTGATTGATGATTTTTTCCATTTTTATTTTATTTTTTGCCCGAAAACTAAAATAGTCGGGGTCGTTATTTTACTTTTCGCACATAATCTGAAACAAGACAATTCTTGAAAATTCTTGAAAAACTTTGCAGTTTCTTTCCAATTTGGAAAGAACTCTAAAGTATTTGAATGTCTCATTACGCCGCATCGGAGTCTGTAGGTGCTTTTGCGTCCCTGGTGCTGTTGCTCTGTTCGATAGCGGTGCGCAGCACGTCCTTGAAATTGTCGTTGTTCAGCAGCTTGGAGAGCAGGTCGGCAGCGTCGGAGAGTTCCTTCTTCGTCTTTTTGTCGGCCTTTTCTCGGATGCTCACAAACTCGACAACGAGCAGGAACACGCCGACGAGACAGGTGATGACGGGAACGCCGTGGATAGAGTCAAGGCCGAAGAGGTCAACGAGCCGGGAGAGGTGCATCAGCAAGTCCACGCCCGCAGCGATGAGCATACCGCCTTCGTAGGCGATGAACTTCGAGAGGGTGCGCTTGAGACCCCACGACGAGCGGATTTCGCCACGGAGTTTTGCTTTGTAAAGGCCGCTGGCAAGGTCGAGCATCATAGCGAACAGCACCACCACGCAGGCGACCACAACGATGGTTAGCATATCCGCAGCTCCGTTGAAAACATTCATTTTTCTTTTGTTGTTATTGGGTTGAACATTGGGTTAATTATTGACTTGTGTCGGTAAATTTGTCGGAATTGTTATTGAAATATCCTGATAGGAGCACTCCTCGTGAGACGGTCTGATGCTGTCGCCAGGTGTGACGGAACATTGACCTACACCTATGCCGTTTATCGACACGCCATTGACCTTGCCGTTCTGGTCAACAAGGGCGTTGCGGAGAGTATTGAACTTGGTCTGTACATCGCGGAATTGTGTCTGAACGCTCTGCAGGGCTGTACGGTACTCGTTTATTTTTGTGACGAGCGTGCCGTGTGCGTATTTGTTGAGAGTGTCAAAATTCTTCATCGGGACGACTTGCTTGCGCCGCAGGTCGAGCAGGTTGCCCTGCGCGTCGAGCATCTCGTCCAGCTCAAGAACTTCCGCCACGCCTCTGTGCCACGGAAATATCGGGTTGTCGGGTCTGCGGTAGCGGGGTCTGACCCTAACTTCCTCGACCGTCTGCGCGAGCTGCTTGGCCCAGTTGTATTTGAGGACAATCGCGTTGGTGAGCGTCAGCTCGATGGCACGCGGATTGTTGACGGGCTGCTTTATTCCAGTGACACGCAACACGAGACCGCTGGCACCGAAGAGCTGCACGTCTGTGACCTTGATGTGCTGGCCGAGGGCAAAATATTCGCCGTGCTTGATTTGCTTGTAGCCGTAGGACTCCGTATTGTAACGCTCGACATAGTCGTCCCACACCTTTTTTGCCCACAGCTTATAGACGGTTCCGCTGAAGGTGAATGTCTCTTTGCCGTGGTCGTAGAGGTAGCGGGACATCTCGCGCAATGCCCTGAACTCCGCTCCGTATGCTATGCCGCTGATGTACTCTTCCGGCAAAGAGCAATGGAAGGCGATGTAGTGGTCGCCCACCCTTGGCCGGAATGTGTCATTTGGCATCGTGATTCCGTCCTGGTCCGACGGACAGAGTTCGAGCTTCTTTCCGCTAACGGGGTTGTTGTCATCGTCGTAGTATGTGCCTGTGGTGCAAATCACCGTGCCGCTCTCCGTCGTGTTGAGCTCGAACTCGCGCCCGGCAAGCATCCCGTCCTGGAATATCACCGTCATAGTCTCGCCGTCTATGGAGCATTGCGAGTAGTCCGGGCATTGAGCCAGCGCGTCCACGATGTCATAGAGCTTGTAGGTCTCTGTCGATGTCGTTCCGTCGCCGTTGTCAACCTCCCGTGTCCTTGTGATTGTCTTGACCAGGCTCACGCCGCCCACACGCATCGGGTAGACCTCGGAAGCATCGTAGAAAGACTCCACCTTCGTGCCTCTCGGGGTGTAGTACGGGTCGTAGTATGTGTGCCGGACACGCTCGACGCTGCGCCCGTCTGCAGAGGTGAGGAAGCAAGGGGTTCCAATGAGTAACTGCATCGTGCCGAGAGGGTTTCCGTCGCCATCATACAGCACTTCGTAGACGGGAAGATTGGTGTCAGCGTCCCGGTAGTCCTTCTGCTGGATGTATCGGTTTCCGTCGCTGTCGGTCCTGATGGTGGGGTTTAGGCTGAAATAGTATTTTCCGCCGCTCACGAAGCACGCAACGTTCTTGGGAAGCAGCAGGGTGTTGCTCTTGATGTAGTTGGGGCTTTCCTCGCTGTAAGTGGTCGTGCCGTCCACGGTGGTGGCCTTCATTCCGTAGTGCGTTGGTATGTTCTGCTCGCCGCCCTGGATGTACAGGCGGTCGACGGGAGGGAGGTCGCTCTCGACCCTTCTGACGATACCCTTCTCGAAGCCGTTGCCCTTCCCGTAAGACATATAGAGAGGGGTATCCTTGTTGTACTCCACATTGTGAAGTGACAACAGATGGTAGACCTGCGTCGTTCCTCCGCTGGTCACGACGGCATCGGCAATCTCGTACTCGGTGTCGATTGAAGTGGCCGCGTTGCGGATGGCATCAATGCAGTAGTTGAACTCGTAGCTGACGAGGAAAGCGTCACCCTCATCGTTCCATTTCGTGCCGTCGAAGTTAGTGTGCGCACCGTTGGAAGCCGAGACCATCCCGACAGTCTTGCTGTAGTCCACCGCCCAGACAGCGTTCTGCTCCGTCTCCGCATCGTTGAGGCAGGCGGCCACCATTTCAAGATGTTCGCGAGGTGTCGCCGTGAGGGGGAACTTGAGCCGCAGGTCGCCGCCATACACACCCGTGGAGCTGTTGTACGTGCGGTTGCGCATCATCGTAATCTTCAGCAGGTAGTCGGAAGTGTACATCGGCATCACATAGCCGAAGTTTCTTTCGTTCTGCTTTGTGATTTCGGGTGATTTGTACAGATAGTAGCGTTTGCCCTCGAACACGCACCAGGATCGTAGCGGTATTGTGACGCTCTCGGCAAGCGAGAAGCGCAGGGTGAGAATGTCGTCGCCCATCAGTTCAGCTGTGCGTCCGCTGTCGTCGTCCACTGCCAACGCCACGGGGTTGTTGTCCGTGTCCGTGCCGAAGACTGGCGTGCCGTTAGGTCTGTATATTACAATCATTTTTCTGTGTCAGTTTTCGAGTGCAAAAGTACGCTGTTTTCTCGGCATTCACGGCGTTTTTGAATGCAAATAATTTGATTATTCAGATAGTCAAATATAACACAAACAAAAGGCAACAAAAAAGCCGCACCATAGGCACGGCTCAACAAAGATGAAGTCAAACGTTTTTTCGGCTTGTGGGGCGTCAGTTCTCGCCCCATAGCCTCTCGGCTGTCTCAACTTTCTTTTGCAGCTCGTTGACGGCTTTTTTCGCGTATGTGAGCGTGTAGGCGTGTTCGCGCGGATATTTGCCGGACTTGACACCTTGGTGGTACTCTTTGGCTCTCTCAAGCTGCTCTTTGAAGTAGTCAAGGCTTTCGGGCATATCGAGTGTGATGTCCTCGGCTTTTCTGTCCCAGTATTCGGCTTTGTCCAGATGATGCTCGGCTTTCTCGCCCTCTTTGACACCGCGACCCATTGCAGCCCACGACCTGTCAATCGCAGCCCGATGGCGTTTCTCGGAATGATGTCCCACAAGTATGGGCTGTCCTGGTTCTATGCCTGCAACCGCCGACTCTGCTTTCTCAAAACACTGGCTGCTGCGCTCTTCGGCTTTTTGCGCCCATTCACGGCGACGGTCGGCGCGTCTCGCCGCCATTGTCGCCTTGTTCGTGCCGTCTGTGCGCGTGATAGAGTAGGCATAGCAGCCGTCTTTTGTGCGGGCGACGAAGTTGTGAACCTCGCACTCGTGCAGGTTGCCACGGCTCGTCTGTACGTTGATGATTTCGCCCTTCTCGTGCTGTGCCTCGCATTTGGCAAGAAACACATTCGGGCAATATTTGATGTAGGTTATTTTCTCGTTGTCCATTTTTCAAGGGTGTTATTTGTTGATGATTAAATTGATGATTTCGCCAAGGGTGAGGCAGTCATTCACGTCCTCGATGATGATTTTAATTATTTCGTTCATTGCTGTGCAGATTACTTGATTTTATAGATACGCCGAAGTGCCCTGTCAACGGCTACATATTGCGCGCGTTTGTCGTAACTCGCGCGGGCTGTGTACTGCATTTGTCGCGCGTCCGCTTTCGCCTCTTTGAGGTTGTCGTACTCGCCGTCGATGCAAAGACATTTTTGGCTGTCTGATATGTTCACTATGGCAATGCGTTTCATTGTGCCATAGGTGGCTTTGAGAATGTCCTCGCGTGTGTGTCTCGTGTTCATTGTCTTGTGGTGTTAGCAGTTATACAGATAGTTGGCTTCTTTTCTCGCGTCTGCCATCGTGCCGCTGAAATGGCGGTCGCGCTCTATCGTCAAGCCGTATGGCAGGCGTTGATTCTGCAGGTCTGACAAAAGGACGTAGCCAAGCTCTGCATCGTGCAGGCAGCACAAGCCGAACAGAAGCCAGTCGCCGTCCGGCTGTCTCTCGCCCTCTGTGATGTACCACGTGCCAGTGCCGCAGGGCGCGAAAAACTTGACTATGATTTCGGGGTTCTCGTTGTTTTCTTGAGAATATAAGGGGTGCTTCTTGAGCTTGTTCTCGATTGATTTAGTGATGAGCTGCATATCTATATAGTTTTAGGGTTAGGCGATTGAAATAAGATTTGCTTTCTTGAAGCAACGCCACTCGGCTTTCTCTGTGTCGAAGTAGACCTGCACCGTGTCGTTCTTGCGTCTGTTGTCCTCGCCGCTTGTGGCAGGTATCAAACGCTCTGCAAGCGTGCCAAACGCCTCGCGGATTGTGCCGTCCACTTTCTGAAAGTAGAACTTGACGATGCGGCTTTTCATTGCTATACGCAGTTTGATGTTGCGCCACGCCGTTGCAAGTGCCTCGCTGATGCTGTAGCCGTTTCTCTTTACCATTGCCCAGGCAAGCGACATAATCTCGCGCAGGGTCTCTTTGCTGTTCAGTTTTGTGTTCATCTTTGTTAAATTTTAATGTTAATAATTATTCTTTCGTTTAACTTTCGACTGCAAAGATACAACAAAATTTTATTCTGACAAAATTTTTATGCAAAATAATTTTCTTTGAAATAAATTTTATTGCATAACTAATTATATTTCAAGATAATTTGAACACAAAATTTTTTCAAAAAATTTTGCGTAGAGACAATTATTTTGCTGAAAAAGCAAATAATTTTGTTGTCGTAAAATCATTTTTGCGACCTTGTAAATGCAAAAAACGCCCCACAACAGATGCAGGGCGTTATTATACAGACATATAGAGTATATATTATGGCATATCGTCTGCGCTGATGTAGGTTGTCCGCAGAATGTGACCCAGCAACTTCCCGAGCACATAGTATCTCACTGCATCAAGGGCGTGGTTGAAAGCGTCAATGGGTTTGTTGATTAGGTTTCCGTCCTTGTCTTTCGCCCACGTGTAGTTCTTGAGTTCCGTGATGATATTTTTTGATCTGCGCGTGACGTGTATCTTGAACGTCTTGAGCTTGTCAATTCCCGCATCTATCGAGTTCGGGCCCTTTTGCACGGCATAGACAAGAAGCCCGGTGTTGGCAATCTCCTGTATGAGGCGAGGGTCTGCACTGTCGGCGATAATCTCCATACCGGGCGGCAAGACACGATGCAGTTCGCTCGATATGTCGGAGGACAGCATCCTTGTGCGGTAGAACAGCTCGTCGATATAGAGGTCGTCGCCTATCACTCCGCAGCGCACTCCGGCAGTCGGGTCGTTTGTGAAGCCGAAGTCGAGACCTGCAGCCTGGTGTTTGGCACCTTCGGGGAACTCGTCCACAATGTCCCAGTTGTCGAAGACCACACCCTCCGCCTCGTCTGTCCAGTGGCCCATAAAAGTGTGGGCGTACTCTTCTGGCCGGAACTGCTTCGAGTATTCGGCATTGCGGATGAACTCATCGCTGAGGTTGTCTATGTTGTCGAGGTAGGTGGTGTGGATGTGCAGGACGCTTGGATGGGTGGAAATTTGCACAGGCACGCCATCATAATACTCAATCTTATGGGTGTTTTCGATGTAGTTCCGATAGACAAAGTGGTTCTTGTCTGTCGGGTTCATAATGATGATGATGCGGTTCTGAATGCCTTTCTGACGGATTGAGTACATAATGGTGGAGAACTCCTGTTCGCTCGTCCATTCCTCCGCCTCGTCGCAGACAAACGTGGTGATGCCGTGGATGGATTTCAGCTTTGCCGTTTGGTTTCCGCTGCTGGTCTTGATGCCTCGGAACATAACCTTTGCCCCAGTCTTGACGTTGACAACATCCTGCTTCGTGGTATGAAAGAAACCACCAGTGCCGTCAGCTTCGACTTTTTCGAGAAATTCAGGAATGACGGACACCTCCGCCGATGTCATTGTGTATCGAGTGAAGAGAATGTTATGCACCAGTTTCTCACGATCTCCCCTGCTGTTCATCCTGTGTTTCATCTCGAAGGTGAGCCTCTCGATGAACGTAGAGCAGCCGAAGGACTTGCCGCTACCGCGACCTCCAGTCACAAGGATGATGGGTTTATCTGTGTCCTGGTACAAAGGGTAATATACAGGGTGCGTGTATATCATTACTCTTCTTGGTTGGCTTTCTTTTTCTCCTCAATCTCTTTCTCTATCCAACGGGAAATGTCCACGCCCTCGTCCACGGTGTGGTTGAGCTGCATACTCTCGCCAAATCCCTCGTCACGTCCGAGTGTCCCCATAAGATAGCGGAGCATATTGGAGTCGGGCGGAACCTCCCAGCCCATAAACTCACCTGTATCCTTGTTGACTATAGGCTTTCCCAGGGCCACGAGGCGAGAGGTGGCGATGCAGGAGTCAAGGAACTGCTTGCGAACTGCGTCGATGGCCTCGGAGAACTCCTCGTCGTCCTTCGCCCAGAGCCAGATTGTTGCACGGCGCACATTGAGAATCTTCGCCGTCTCCGTAAGGTTGCCACCCGTAGCGTCGAGAGCCTTGCGGAAGGTGTTCAATGAGGGTTTCTTGTATTTCTTCATAGGTATCTGATTTGGTCATTACTACTCGATGGACTCCATCATCGCGAGGAGTTCCTCACCCTTGACAATCTGGGTATGCTCGGGCAGGTTGAAGCGTGCGAGGAAGTCCTGCATATTGTCCATATTGTCGAAAGAGAGCATCAGGTACGCTGCCGCCTGCTCTGCCCGTTCCGCCGCCTGCTCGTTGGCCTGCGCCTTCACGTCCTTCATATGTTGGATTTTTGCCTGCCTCTCCTTCTCTGCGGCTTCCTCCGACACCTCGGTACCTTCGCCAGACAAAAGAGGCTGTTCGTCGTTGGTGCGCTGCTGCGCATCAGTGCCTCCTGCGTTGCTATTTGCCGACGTGTTAAGCCCACTCGTCATTGCCTGGGTGATTGTCGGGACTTCTGCGGTCTTGATTGCGGCAAGGTTCTGCTCCAGCCCGATACCCATCATCGAAAGGTCGGCGGTTGAGAGTCCGGCATTGGCGATGTTGATTTTCGGAACAATGGCCTTCAGTCGGTCGTAGTCCCATTTACCCTGCGCGTTGGGATTGTTGAGCAGGATGTTCAGTTCCATCTCGCTCTGTTCGTCCAAATCAACGACGTCTGCCCGGATGATATAGTCGTTTTCCTGCGTCTCTGGGTCGTACTTCTGCAGGCTGTCGAGGACAGAGATTCGCTGGTGTCCTTGCACGATGGTGTTCCCGGTTCCCTTATTCACGACCAGGCCACCAACGAGCCCGAATTTCTTGATGCCTTTGCGGAGAGACTTGAGTTCCTCTTCGTCTATGATGCGGGGATTGTATTCTGCAAAGTGGATCTCGCTGCGCCTTAGCTCAACATTCTCCGCGTTGAAATATTTCGACAGCATAGCGGTCTGTTCGTCCGTCGTAGGTGCTTTTTTCTTGCTCATCTTACTGGTTGTTTAGTTCGATTTCTGGGTTATTGTAATGGTATTCAAAGAGGATGCGCTGCGAGAGCGGAAACGCCTGGTACATACGCTGCAGGTCTGCCGGGGCATTCTTCTCCATCCACAGAAAGCAGTCAAGATTGAAACCGATGCCGTTACTGGCGTTCTTTCCATATCGTACAGGCATAGGCAGGCGGTGCTGCTGCATATAGGCGAGGACTTCCTTCTGCGTCCAAGTCGCCAAAGGATAGGCAAGTCCGCCATTGGTATAGTGTGCCTCCTCGTAGGTGTTGAGCATAAGCCGACGATTCATACTGTCGGCTTTCTTCATTCCGAGAAACACATTGCGGATGCCCGTTTCCTCGCGTGCCTGGTCTATGACATTGCGCAGCTTCAACAGCTTCTGCTTGGGGTCGGCAATGCAGTACATACCGCCACGCCTCACATACGAGAGGTTCCAGTGTTCCATCTGCATCACCTCGACGTTTCGGTACCGAAGCAGCGAGGACTGGAGGAAACGCTCGATATGCTCAAGTCCTTGCACGAAGTACATAAACACGCACACCACTTTTTTGAAATATGGTGCCACGAGGTCGAGAGTGACAAGGCTGTCCTTGCCGCAGGAGTTGAACACGATGCAATTCTCCGACTGCTGCCGGACGAATCTGATAGTGTCGTGCGCTTGTTCGAGTTTGTTCATCTTTTAGGTTTTTTTGTCCGTATGTTTCAATGAAAAAGAAGGGAGTGCAGAGCTTTCACTCCACGCTCCCTCGTCTTGGCACTTCTGCTGCAGAATTAACCACCAGCGAGGCCGAGGCCGACGCGCACGTCGTAGTAGCGGGTACGGCGGGAAACCGCACGGCCATTACGGGCGACACGACCAGTGTCCCTGTTGGTGAAAGTCTGCTGGCCACCGGTGTAGTTCTGGCCTCTTCCAGTGGTGAAGGCACGGGTGCTACGGTTGCGATTGGTAGGCATAATTGCTCCTTTCTTTTTTTGGGGGTTAAACTTCAGTTATTTCACGCGAAAAACAACTTTTCAGAGTGCAAAAGTACGCACTTTTACTCGTTTCTATTGCATTTCGGCATTTTTATTGTTTGATTATCTTAATAATCAAAATAAACAAAAACAAAACGACGCGTTAAGGCTGCTTCAGCCCCTCCTTATACACGCTGTAGTCGATGCTGTCCTTCTCGTCCCACCCCTCGACGCTTGCGGCGTTGATGAAGTCGGCGATGGCGGTGCGGAATGCCACAAGTTCCTGCTCGGTGTCGAAGGTGTGGTACACGGCCTTGCCATCTGCATCCTCGCCGAGTTTGAGGCGGACGGGCAGTGTGTGCGGGCTGGCGAAGTTGCGCTGGTTGGCGGTGGAGAGCCACACGGGTTTGCCCTCGTAGGTGAAGCCGGAAAGGATGGTCTCCCGGACACGGCTGTTGATAAGTTCCTCGATGTCGGTCTTGATTTCGGCCAGCGACGGGATGTGGTCGTAGTCCTTGCGGTAGCGGTAGCCCTGCGGCTCACCGCCTATCTCGGTGTCGGTGCCGAAGCCGTAGAAAAGGACGGCGTGCCTGGCAGAGAGGCGAAGGATAGTGTTGTCCTCGCGTTCTGCTCCATACTGCTTGAAAAATCTGTTAGGGTACTCCATATTTCTGTGTGTTTGTGGTTTTACGGATGTTATTGCTCTTCGTCGTCGAGCGGGATGTTGATATTCAGTTGGGTGTTCAGACGTTTCCGCTCGTTGTTGTCCGGCATCGGGAAGCCGAGTTCTGTGGCCGACATCAGCTCATATCTCGGACACGTACCGCTGTAGTCCGCATTCAGTGAGCAAAAGAATGGGAGTCCGCCCTCGGCTTTTCTCTCGTCGAGTTCTTTCCACATCCCTTTGTCGCCCGTCCAGAACTTGCGCAGCTGGTTTTGGAACACTATGCTCACTATGTACTTCTCCCGTGGCTTCGGTATCCGTTCAATAAGAGCGGTCAGTTCGGCAGGGTTACAGCCACCGCCGTCCTTGACGGGTTGCCCGTCCGCATCGGTCTTTTTGGGCGTGTTGTTGCGCATCACGTCGGCCACAAGAGCCTCGTATCTCTCTCTGTCTTCTTTTGCTATCACTCCTGTCTCGTAGTCCAGGACGATAAACGGCTGGTGGTTGAGTTCGCGCCCGCTCACCTTCAGCCCTCTGAAACTTTTCTTGCCGTCAGGGTTCTTGGCCTGACCGCTTTTCGATTTGCCAAAATCTTTCATCATTTTCTTTCTGTAATGTTTGTATTCTTCCGCCGTCATAAGTGTCTGCATCAAGTGCAGGCAGTCGGCGTGTTTTGCAATGCCATAGAACGACGCAACGAGTTCCCTGCGCCGACTACGGCTCTTAACTTTATGCAGCTTACGGGCAAAGCCCTGTTTCACCCTTTTGCGCATCAGCGTGTAGGTGGGAAACGTGACATATCCGAGGAAATCCACACCCTCGCCGACAGGGAAGATGCGGTCGCCGTGCTTCACCTGCTGCCCTATCAGCTCAATGCGTTCGTGGACGATGCCACGCTTCTCCCACAAGTCGAGTTTGGTGTCGCTGCCTATCAGACCGTCGTCGCAGTAGCGGTAGAAGAACTTGACCCCGTAACGGTCTTTGAGGTAGTGGTCGAGGAACACCGACAACAGAAGGTTGCCAGTACCCTGCGAAGAGCGCATACCCATTGATATGCCCACGCCGTCGGGCAGCACCTCGATGAACTGGTCGAGTATCGACAGCAGACGCTTGTCCTTGAAGACACGGCGGAAGGCATACTTGGCGAAGTCCTGCTTCACCGTGTCATAAAACTTCTTGATGTCGAACTTGTACCAGTAGCGCAGTTCTGGATGTTCCCGCAGATCGCGTTTGACACGTTGCTCCAAGTCCTGTACCCCGCGCCCTTTGATGCTGCTTGCCGTGGTGCGGATGAAACGCAGCCGCAGGTAGCGGTCTACGACAATCATCACGGCGGCGACCTTGATGCGCGTCTTCATACTGAACACCTGGAGGTGGCGTTCCTTCCCGCGCTCCACGATGTCCTTCGGGTGCCACTTGCCGAGCTCTATATGCCCGCTTCTAATCTCTTTCGCCACGCTCTCAAGGAACTCTTCACGATGAGCCAGCAGCCAGCGTCCCTCGCTGCTGTTCTTGCGCTCGGTTCCGCTGACTACAGTATCGAAAGCCGCGTTGAGGTTCCTCCAGTCGCAGATTTCATCTATTATGAAAGCGTAGCGTTTCCTCACTGTTATTGTTTGTTGTTGATTGTATTCCTTCAATGACTCCCGCCCAAGATACGCGGCAAAAAACAATCACGCTCACCATTCGCACTTTTTGCCGTGCGCTGTGAAGGCCGTCTGCCCTCACCGCTTTCGAGACAGCCCTACGGCCATCCTACCAATCTCTGCGGTTACAATGTGGTTCCAGTTCCACGACGTGTTTCAGCTTTCCGAGGGGCGTTTCAGCCTCCCGCTGTTGCTGGGGCGCAGGTCTCTCGGGCTCGGCTGTCCGCCATCGCGTGACGGTGTGCCGGAGGGACGAAGCTGGATTTTTAGTCTCTACAATTTCATTGTTTGCAAGCCGCGACCCGTTGTTCGTGTTCGAGTTCGAGGAGGCGTTGTTCGCATTCGCGTAGGCGACCCCGCCGTTCGCATTCGCATTGTTGTTCGACCGACCAACGACACGGCAGATGAGACCGTCTGCCCTTATCGGAATACGGGGGCGGGCGGGCTGCTGGATTGCAGCCCGCGACGCCCGACGCACTCGCTTTTTCGCATTTTTCGTGTTGTTCTTTTTCATCGGAGTTACTTGATTTTCAACTATTCTTCTTCATCATCAATCAGAATGATTTTTTTGCCTTGGGGAGGTCTGAAGGCAAGCCGCGACCCGCTGTACGTGTACGAGTACGAGGAGGCGTAGTACGCATACGCGTAGGCGACCCCGCCGTGCGCATTCGCATTGCTGCTCGACCGACCAACGACACGGCAGGATGACATAGTAATCCACGCGCCGTCTGCATAGTGGGTGGCGTAGTTGGTATCGCCAGTGAGACGCGCCGGAATGACATCACAGAAACGACCGTGGCGGACACGGGCAATGTTGCTTGCCGTCTCGGTGGTGCCTTGCACGGTACGCTCGGTGTCGGTGGTGGGGTCATAGATATGCCACACGGCATCCACAGGGTCGCCCGTCTTGCCGACCATTCTGTTGGCGAGGGCTGACTTGTAGGAAATGACGTTGACGGCCACGTGTGTCATCCACTCGTAGGTGCATCCGAACCAGGACTCCAGTCCGAGGACTTTGTTTCCGTTTCCGCTGTTGCTGCTCTCGCGCAAGCCGTCGGCATCGCCGCCAAAGGTGCCAGTGTCGTAGTAACCAGTAGCACCACCTGCAGACTTGCCATAGCCGAAGCGGAGCGAGGAGTCGCGGTCGCCTGTATAGCCATAGACCAGCAGGGCGACCATCTTGCTCATCTCGTAGTCCACATCCTGGTATCCGGCACCACGGCGGAAGGCGAGGTTCTGGAAGTCCTTGCAGGTGTAGTTCATTGTGTTGAGCGGCGTATTGGTCGGGTAGCCCTCATTGTCGTACTGCCATTCTGCCGAGGTGGTCGCCGTTCCCGTGCCAGTCTTGACGGTGGCACCGCCCAAACCGCGCATACGCAGCAGTGCATCAACCGAGGCTTGATGGATGGCCACAAGGAACGGGTTGACCTCGACCCAGCCGTTGATGCGGTTGCCGTCGGTGTCGAACACGTCGGGTTCTATGGCTTCCACCTTGTTGCTGTCCACGGTGATGATAGGTGTCTGCTGGTCTACGGACGAGAGACAGGAGAAGGCGAACTGCGTGGCCCCTTCGGGAATGGGAAGGAAGATGTAGTCGCCATTCATAAAATCGAAATGGGCGTGCGTGACGGCCATATTGTACTTGCTGATGATGACACCCTCGGCATTGAGGAAGCAAGCCCCGATGGTGGCGTTGTTCATACCGGGATAGCGCACCTGCTTCATACCGTCCACAATGTCGGTGATGTAGGTGTTGACGTTATTGGTAGCCGCGAGGACACCTGCGCTCTCCATCGTCGAGGTGCCGACAGTGATGTTGTTCACGCTGACGGCATAGCCTTCGGAGAGGAGCGTCTGCGCGAGTGTCTTGCGCCGCACGGTCTTGGCCGACGAGGTGGGAGCCTGGGCATTGTTGCTGACGAAGGCGTACTTCTTCTGGTTCTTGTAGTCGTTCACACCCTTAATCCAGCAGTGAGGGAAGAGCTTGAACGAGTCGTGTCCGTCGCCAGCGACATCGGCATAGTCGTAGTCCGTGCCGTCGGGCAGCTGTCGGTAGTTGGTCTTGCTGATGGGGTGAGCCTCGAAGTCGCCCTGCTCGTTGAGTTTGCCGTAGACGGGGATGAAGTTGTCGCGGATGAGCTGGAAGTGTCCGCTGGGCAGGAACTCCTCGCCAGTGCCGTAGCCCGTATTGTTCTCAAGGTTGGTGATGTTCTTGGTGTCGCTGACGGTGTCGTCGAACACGATGGTGGAGTATTCCGGCAGGTGGATGTTGAGCGACGGGTACGCCTCGCGGTAGGCCGCAAGGGTCTCGTCATCGAGGAAGCGGGTGAGGTAGACATCGCCCACCAGCTGACACTTCGGGACGGCGTTGCCGTCGGCATCAATGCCTCGCAGGTCTTTGAAACGGAGCAGGATGCTTCCGTCGTCGTCCATATCCACGCCTTCGACACGCAGACGGTCAAGGTTGGGACAGGCTTCGGCCAGCGTCACCCAGTCAAGGTGCGGACAGGCGGCGAAGTTGATGGTGGTGATGTTCTGATAGCCCTGGATGGTCAGTCCGCTGGCTTGGAGAGCTGCGAGGTAGCGCAGCTTCAGCACGGTGAGGGTGGACGGCAGAACGCACTCGTAGAGCGGCGCACCTTCGGCAATCTCCACGCTCTGTACGCCAGTGCCGCCGAGACGCAGCACCTCAAGGCGGGTCTGATTGGCGACATTGAACTCCGTGGACGACGAGGTGCCGGTCTTGACACCGAGGTGTCCCGTGCAGTCGATGAGGCGGAGGCGGGTGCATTGCTCGAAGTTGAACCACCACGCCTGTGTGCGCTGGATGGCAGACGCGGCATTGATTTCACGGATGAGTTTCGCCTTGTTGAGGTTGATGCCGTTGTTCAGAGAACCAGCCACGCCCGAGAGGTCGAGTTTCTCAATGCAGGAAGCACCGTAGAGGTCGACGGGGTCGTTGATGGAGATCTTGCCCGTGAAGGTGAGGGTGACGGTGTCGCCAGTGTCGGCCTGCTGCGGGTCGTTGTGCGAGCCGTTACGGTAATTCCAGTCGAAGTAATAGGGTGCGTTGCTGGTGATTTGGATTGTTCCGGCAGCGTCGCTGTTTTCGCGGACAATGTACATTTCCACGTTGTCGCCGTGGAAGGTGTCGCATCCGTACTTGGCATCGAGCAGGGCGAAACGGTGCAGGATGGTGTGGACGCGATGGCTGTAGTTGGTGCCGTCGAGGGCATAGATGTAGGGGTACTTCACGCCCTCAGTCTTCACACCGTCCTGTATGACGGTCACGCCTTCGGTGGCGGGGATGATGTACTTGAACTCTCCGCTCTTGTTGTAGGCTCGTGCGCTCCAGTTGCCCTGCTGCTCCTCGTTGAGCATATTGAGGACAAAGTCATTGGTGAGGACGTTGCGCATATTGCGGGCAGCGGTCTTCAGTTCCTCCTCGAAGTTGGCGAGAACCAGGCACCACAAGTTGCTGTCGTGGCCCTCGAAGGCGTATTTGCTCTTCTCGCTGTCCCA
>JAEEGG010001752.1_pt1 | contig 57650 bp, 45 predicted proteins | sample 9134161 | NCBI WGS metagenome assembly JAEEGG01 (sample SAMN16246543, study PRJNA631951) | gut metagenome | biome: gut microbiome; feature: rumen; material: CR-attached | host: Bos | place: Iran: Karaj | collected 2018-10
CAACAACACGCTGAAGCATACGGGTGTAGCCCGCACGCTCCTCGCCTGCCGCGCCTACTTCCAGTTCTCTGACGAGAGTGCCGCTGCGCGACAGATCACCCTCAACTTCGGCGATGACGAGACCACGAGAATCATAGAATTGAAGAATTCAAGAATTGAAGAATTGAAGTCTGAAGACGGGTGGTACACGGTCGACGGCGTGAAGCTTGACAAGCAGCCCACACGCAAGGGTCTCTACATCCATCATGGACGCAAGGTCGTGATTAAGTGAGTGAAGTGAGAGCTCGCTCGCACTTCCAAGCGTGAACGAGCTCGAGCTTTAGCTCAAAACTGTAATAAAGTGATTCAACGACCGAAAGAAAAAGAAGAGAAAGATGAAAAAGAGAATATATGTGAAGCCTGAGACACTGGCAATAGAGATTGCCCTGCAGCAGATGATTGCCGGCAGCGGCAACAAGCAGCTCGGCGAGGGTATCGTCCAGACACAGACACCGGACAACACGCCCGCCGATCCCCTGAATCCGGACTACGAGCCGAACCGCGGACGTCAGGCACAGGACTGGGACGACGAGGACGAGGAGTAACGTGCATATTCGGAAGAGGGTAGGGGGATGACGGATGAGGAATTGTAATGACGCCAAGTATAATGATTAGCTATTGTAGAATGCATATCCAGATGAAGAAGCTCATATTAATGGCTACGGTTGCCATGATGGCTACCATGACGATGACATCGTGTAGTAATGATGACGATGACATTGTAGTAGCGCCGACTCCTGAAGAGCAGGTGGTGCTGAACTGCGCGAAGCCCGACTTTCTGAAGGCGGGCGACAGGGTGGCAATGATATCGCCCTCGTACTTTACGCCGATGGAAACCATTGAGGATGCAGCCGACGTGCTCCGCTCATGGGGCTTTGAACCCGTCATCGGCCCCAATGTTGACAAGGTGCTGGACGGTAAAATAGGGGGAACGGTGGAAGAGCGCGTGAGTGATATCCGCTGGGCTTTGAGTGACCCAAGTATCAAGGCCATCCTCTGCAATCGCGGCGGCTATGGCACTATCCAACTCATAGACCAACTTCCTTTCGACGAAGTGAAAGCGGCTCGGAAGTGGATTGTCGGTTACAGCGACATCTCCACCATTCACGGGTTCTGGAGCCGTGCCGGAGTGATGAGCATCCTCGGCACCATGAGTACCACGCTGGCCAAGGGCGGTACCGACAAGACTTGTACGATGATGCGCGACCTGTTGTTGGGCAAAGTCCCCAGTTATGAGGTTCCTGCACATCAGCAGAACATCCTGGGCCAGGCCAGTGGCGTGCTCGTTGGCGGCAATCTCTGTACCTTCGCGCCCAACATCGGCTCTCGCGCCGATGCCACCAAAGCTAACGACCTGATTCTCTTCGTGGAAGAAATCGGTGAGAATATGCGCAATATCGACCGTCAGATGCGCCTTTTGAAAATGAACGGCGTGTTCAACCGTTGCAAGGGCGTCATTCTCGGTGATTTCATCAGCTGCGGCACGGAGTTCACAGACGAAAACGGCAAGGTCATAAGTATTGAAGCCATGCTCCACGACCTGTTGGCTGAGTATCACATTCCTGTGCTCTGTGGATTTCCCACTGGTCACGGCGACGTCAACCTGCCATTGGTGATGGGTGCCCCGGTTACCATTGACGTGCGCTCAGATGGAGCAACCCTACAATTTAACATCGACGGTGATCAGCAGACTGTCAATACCGCCACTATCAACGCAACACCCACACCAGCAGCAACTCGTATGTGGCTGGCAGGAAAGATTGAATAAGATGAAAAGAATTGCAGGAATTTCACATAATCGGCATTATGATAAATAGTGAAAATAAATAATTCAAGTTTCGCATGTTTCACAAGCTCACTTGTCTTGGGGCAAGGAGCAAGGAGCAAGAGTTTAGAAGACGAAGGATTCGAGCCAGAGTACAAAGAAACCTACGGCGAGACCTAGAAGGACTTTCGGTGTAAGATTCTTCAAGTACCAGCCCAGACGGACGTGTTCCATCTTCATCAAGGCCAATCCACTGGTGGAACCAACGCTAAGAAGACAACCTCCGACAGCTGTAGCAAATGCAATGAGAGACCAATACGTACCATTCTGTGTGTAGTTACGCAGATAGTCGCTGTCAGCCCAACGGTCGAGACCAGAGTTTTCGACGACTGGATAAAGCGAGATATTGGTAATAGCTATGGTGAATGTGTCGACGACGGCGCTGAGCAGTCCGGAGAGAATTCCTACAATCCAGACATTGTGGACATTGTAATCGATCCAGGCTGAGATGTCGCCGAGAACGCCAGTCTCGGTCATCACGCCCATGCCGAGCATGATACCCATGACGAACAACATCTGCTGAATGGTACCGTACTCGATGGATCGTGGCACACGACGAGCGGCCATCTGGTCGGACTCATTGAGACGTCGGTTGAAGGCTTCGTTGACTACCCACAGCACGCTGAGTACGCACAGCGCGCCGAGGAATGGTGAGAGGTTCGTCAGATTGTGGAACGTCGGTGTAAACCACAGTCCGCCAATGCCGACAAAGAGCATGACAAGGCGTTGCCAGCGGTTTAGGTTCGTGTCGTCGCCACGATACGGTGGTGCTGTCCACTCAACATCTAGTCTACCAGGTAATTGTCTGCTAATAAGTAGTGTAGGTATAATCCATGCAAGTGTAGCTGGAAGAAATAGCCTCATGGAAAAACGTGTGGCTGTAACGGCGCCGTCGCCCCAGAGCACCAGTCCTGTTGGGTCGCCGATGACGGTGAAACAGCCGCCGCAATTGGCCGCCAAAACGATGGACGCGCCGACAAGCATCCGTTGTGCGCGGCTGCGTACAATCTGGTGCATCATAACGAGCATCATGGCGGTGGTGGTGAGGTTGTCGAGGTTGGCCGAAATGAGGAACGTGGCCAGCGACAGGGTCCAGAGGACGCGCTTCGAGTTGCGCGTGTGTATCCACTCTTGTATGAAGTCGAAGCAGCCGTTGTTCTCGAGGATTTCGATGATAGACATCGTGGCCAGGAGGAACATAACAATGCTGGCGGCACGCCCCACGTACCAGAGGAATACGTTGTCGTAGATATAGGCCTTGACGGCATGGCTCGACGGCGATTGTCCGCTGAGGAACTCGGCGTACTCGTGAGGGTGCTGAGACATGACGAAGTCGGAGCCCCAGCAGATGTATACCACCCACCCTACTGTTCCGATGAACATGGCGATGGCAGCCTTGTTGACACCCGTCATGTGACCGGTGGCAATCAGCAGGTAGCCCAGAATCAGCAATATAATAATCAGTAGTGTCATCTCAATTTCTCAGTTTCTCAATTTCTCAATCTCTCAATACTTCACCTCCCTCGGTGCCCAGAACCAGACGACGGTGCCTCCATCTGCTGGAGACTCGGCACCCATCTTGCCACCGGTACGCTCGATGATAGCCTTACAGATGCTTAGTCCTAGTCCGGGAACCTTATCCTGGACATATGTCTGCTTCTCGGACAGGAGGCTGAAGATGTTCTCTTTCAACTCAGCCGGCAGTCCTTTGCCGGTGTCGCGAACCTCGACGTAGAACCCCTGCTGCATAGAGCCGTAACGTAGGGTCACCTGACCTTCGGGGGTGTTCTCAACGGCATTGCTGAGCAAATGCATCACGATGTAACGCAGCAGGTTGGCGTCAAGCACCACACGGCCGCCATGACCCTCGACACGGAGTGAGAGACCGTCGGGCAGCGTGGGACGGATGGACTCGGCATACTCCTCCATTACCTCGCGAAGACGGACCTCGCTGCGCTGGAACAACTGGTCCTTGCCCTCGATGTTTGATAATTCTAGGAGCTCCTCAATGAAGTGGAGCAGCTGCTGGCCGTTCTCGTTAATGAGCTTCAACAGATTCTGACGGTCCTCATCCGTCATCGTCTTGCCCTCCTGACTGAGAACATCGCTGAAGCCGATAACAGCATTCAGGGGCGTACGGAGGGCGTGGCTGACATTGCCGAGGAAAATGCTTTTCAGACGTTCAGAACGCTGGGCGCGCTCTACCTCAAGACGTAGGCGCCGTTGGTAGCGGTGCTGCTGGACGATGATGACAATGAGGAACGCGATGACCAGTGCCGCCAGCAGGTACCACACCCACGCGGGTATCTCGAAGTCGCCGAACGAAGTGATGCTGCTGCCATAGATGCTTCGGATGACACCCTCCTCCTCCATCTTGTCAAGTTCGCGGTTAATGCGCTCTATGAGTTGACGGTCGTGGCTCACGTAACAGTATTCGCGCGGCATAAGCGTCAGGTCCTCGCAACGCAGGTTCTTCAGGCCGTTCGCCTCGATATGGTATCGTGACTGGTAGCGGAAGCAGATGACAGCATCGTAATGGCCCATGGAGAGATTCCTGATGGCTTTCGACAGGTCAGTAATAACGTGGAGATGGGCACCTGCCTTTGTCAGGGTGTCGGTAACGGGGCGCGAACTCATGTAGGCAATCTCCTTGCCCGCCAAGTTGCGCACGTCAAAACGCCGGCCGCTATCATTGGTACGGTATATGATCTGGTAGTAGAGTCGGAAGACGGCACGGGAGTAGTTCGTCATATCCTGACGGTAAGGGGAGAATACCATCATACCGAGGTCTACCCTACCCTTGAGCACATCGTCGGAAATATTCTCCCAGGTATTCGGCTTATATATATAAGGTATGTCCAAACGCCGCATCAGCTCACGCGTGAACTCGATGTCGTAGCCGTGAGGAACACCCTCGGAGTCAAGAAACTCCATAGGCGGGTAGTCTGCATCGATGCCGAATAGCAGGGGGCGTTCCTTGCTGTAGCCCAATACGTCGGCCCTTGCCGTAGTGGTAAAGGCGAGCATCCAGAGGACTGTCAACAGTAGGCAGCGTATCATAGCTTCAGAGGTTTATAGCTCGTTCGGCGACAAAGATACTTCAAAAATACCGATTTTCCAAATATTTTCTCGAAAAAATCACTCCCTACCCTCTTCTTCCTTCAGCGTGGGCAGCGAGATATGGTAGCGGATGGCCAGAAAACGGATGATACAGGTGGTCAGGAATGACGCCGCGACGGTTAGTTCCAATGGTGCGCCGAGCCAGTCGGTGAGCCAGTAAACTAGTCCGCCAAGGACACAGGCCATGGCGTAGATCTCACGTCGGAAGATGACAGGCTCGTTGTTCAGCAGCACATCGCGGATGACACCTCCTGCAGAGCCGGTGATGCATCCCATGATGATGGCCACCCAGAACGGTTGTCCGAAGGCGAGGGACTTCTGTAGGCCAGCGATGGTGAAGAGTGCTAGTCCCAAAGTGTCGAAGAACAGCCAGGCGTTCTTCAGCGGTTCCATCCATCGACCGAAGAAAGCCACCGTCAGCAGCGCCACGGCGGTACAGACCATGTAGATAGGCGTTGTCATCCAGAACGGTGTCGTCGACAACATCACGTCGCGGATGGTTCCGCCGCCGATGGCCACGGCGATGCCGCAGACATAGCCGCCAAACCAGTCATAGTGCTTCGCGGCAGCATGACGGATACCCGATATGGCGAAGGCAAATGTTCCCAGCAGCTCGATGATATTGAAAATAATATCCTGTTTCATTCCTCTAAGATTCTGATTGTCATGGCTATTCCTTGTCTTTTTTCTCGGAATAGCGGTCGCCCCAGTAGTTTACCATCCGCTCGTAGAGCTTCTCCTCGGCCGGTGAGTGCTGTGCCAGCCAGAGACGCTCGCTCTGAAGACCGTCAGGCAGATACTGCTGTGGTGTGAAGTGCCCAGGATAGTCGTGTGGGTACTTGTAGCCGTCATGGTAGCCTAGTTCCTTCATCAGCTGTGTGGGGGCGTTGCGCAGAGGTAGCGGAACGGGCTGGTTACCCGTCTGCCGTACCAGCGCGAGAGCTGCATCGACACCGAGATAGGCAGAGTTGCTCTTCGGCGAGGTGGCCAAGTAGACCGTCGCCTCGGCCAGGGGTATGCGTCCTTCTGGCCATCCGATTTTGTTCACAGCGTCGAAAGCGGCATTGGCCAGCAGCAGCGCGTTGGGGTTCGCCAAGCCGATGTCCTCGGCTGCCGAGATGACCAGCCGTCGGGCGATGAATAGAGGATCCTCGCCACCTTCTATCATCCGTGCCAGCCAGTAGAGTGCCGCGTCAGGGTCGCTGCCGCGAATAGACTTGATGTATGCCGAGATGATGTCGTAGTGCATCTCGCCGTCCTTGTCGTAGGCCAGCGGATTCTGTTGAAGACGTTTCTCTACGAGTGCGTCTGTTATGATGACTTCATCCTGTTCAGACTCAACGACTAACTCTAAGATGTTCAAGAGTTTACGTGCATCGCCTCCACTAAAGCGTAAGAGCGCTCCGGTCTCGCGCAACTCGATGTGACGCTCCTTTAGAAACACGTCCGTCGTCACAGCTCGGTGAAGCAGCTGCAGCAGGTCGTCCTTCTCTAGAGACTTCAGCACATAGAGCTGACAGCGCGACAGCAGCGGACGGATGACCTCGAAAGAGGGATTCTCTGTCGTGGCGCCAATCAGCGTCACCACACCACGTTCCACAGCCCCGAGCAGCGAGTCCTGCTGGGACTTTGAGAAACGATGGATCTCGTCAATGAACAGGATTGGCGACGCCTCGTTGAAGAACCGGCCCTTCTGGGCCTTCTCAATCACCTCGCGGACGTCCTTGACGCCACTCGTCACAGCTGACAGCGTATAGAACGGTGTCTCCATGCGGTTAGCAATAATCTGCGCCAGCGTCGTCTTGCCCACTCCCGGCGGACCCCATAATATAAATGAGGTGATGCGTCCGGAGTCAATCATACGGCGCAGGACGGCCCCTTCGCCTACCAGGTGCTGCTGTCCTATGTAGTCGTCGAGCGTCCGGGGACGCAGTCGCTCTGCCAACGGTTGTGCCATAATTGTGCGCAAAGGTACGGTAATTTGCGCAAAATACAAAAAATATTAACCAAAAAACTTGTGAATAATAAATAAAGTCGTTACATTTGCACTCTGAAACAATAAACATCGCAATAATATGGCTAATAAAACCGACAACAAGACATTGATGAACTTGAAGGCGCTCACGAAAAGCAGCGTCTGGGATGTCAACGAAAACGACATCTTCAGGATGTGGGAGGTCGCCGAGAAAGACTCGGAAGTTCATGAGAATACCCGTCACTTCGTAGAGATCATACGCAGCGCTTTCACCATTGAGGAGATTGGCGCCGACGGGCCCGAAGCCGTCAAGAAGAAGTACGAGAAACTAGGATATAAGGTTAGCGAGGTAAAACTCGACGAGAACAAGAAAGTGATATGGGCCCTGAAGAAGAAACCCATTGCACGCGTCACCGACCTCACCTACGAGAATATCCGCCACATCTCGGCAGCGAAGCTCATCGAGGTGCTTGACCGTAACTTCGGTGGCGGTTGGGACTCCATCTCACAGAGTATCAAGGACATCATCGAGAGCGGCTTCGACATCTCAACGACCACACTCCCCAAGGACCGTCTTCACAAGAAGGGCGGAATGTACGAGAAGAAGGTGGCCGACGGCTTCGAGGTGCTCGAGGTGTCGAAAGGCACCTGGGTGGAGGCCATCTTCGCCAAGGTGAAGCCCATCGCCGAGAAACCGCGTATGCAGTTCAGCAGCCACGATGAGGACGAAGACGAAATCCCCGAGGACACCTATAACAAGCCCGACGAGGACGATGTAGAGATTGACGATCCCGATGACGACGAGATTACCGAGGATAACTACTCGACGATGATGGACCTTGGCGGCGAAGACCCCGACGAGGAAGCTGCCGGCCTGGCAGATTACGGAGACGAATAAAGCCCCGCAGATTATAGAGAAGCATAATTAAACAACGATGAATAGAGACACAGTTATAGGATTTGTACTTATTGCATTGGTGCTCATCGGCTTCAGCTGGTGGAGTCAGCCATCGCAAGAGGAGATTGAGGCGTACAAGCGCCAGCAGGATAGCATCGCTGCCGTACAGCAGCAGAAAGAAGCCCAAAAGCAGGAGGCAGCAGCCAAAAAGCAGGCCGAAGCCGACTCTGTGGCACAGAATGACACTACTACCCTCTTCTACCACGCGCTAAGCGGACAGAGCAGTCAGGTGGTGCTGAAGAACGGAAAGGTGGAGCTGACGCTCGACACCAAGGGCGGAACCCTGACGAAGGCTGTTATCAAGGACTTTGAGGACAAGGACGGTAACAAGGACGTCACCCTATATGACACCGACGACCAGCAGATGAATTTCCTACTGTCAGGCAAGCAGGACAACATTGTCACGCAAGAACTTTATTTTACGCCGTCTAACCAGACCGACTCCACCGTGACGATGACCGCACAGGCGGGCAACGGCGGCAGCATCGTGCTGGACTACCAGTTAGGGCCTGACCACCTGTTGCACTTCTCGCTCACAGCCAAAGGTATGAGCGGCATCTTCGCACCCACCTATAAGGAGATGGACATCGAGTGGAACGGACACAGTCGACAGCAGGAGAAGGGTTTCTATTTTGAGAACCGTTACACCAGCCTATTCTATAAGGAAGCTAACGACGGCTCGACTGACAATCTGTCAGAGACATCGGACAAGACCGAGACCATCGAGGAACAGCTTGACTGGGTAGCTTTCCGCAACCAGTTCTTCAGCCTCGCCCTCGTCTCGAAGGATAACTTCAAAGGTGGCTCAACACTCTCCAGTACACAGGATGAGAAGAACTCCGGATACCTGAAGCAGTTCAACGCCAGGCTGCGCACAGCCTTCGACCCTACGGGCAAGAAGCCTTCAGAGTTCGAGATGTTCATCGGTCCTAACGACTTCCGTCTCATACAGAGAGTTGAGAAACAGAGCCAGTTTGGCAAAGACCTCGATTTAGAGCAGCTCGTCAACCTCGGATGGTGGATATTCAGACTCATCAACCGCTGGTTCACCCTCTACGTCTTCGAGTGGCTCGCCTCACTCGGACTCTCTATGGGTATTGTGCTCATTCTTATTACACTATTGCTGAAGACCATCACCTTCCCCATGGTGAAGAAACAGTATATGTCGAGTGCTAAGATGCGCGTACTGAAGCCGAAGTTTGAGGAGGCTACCAAGCAGTATGACAAGCCCGAGGACCAGATGAAAAAGCAGCAGGCCATGATGCAACTCTACTCGCAATACGGCGTCTCGCCGCTCTCCGGCTGTCTGCCCATGTTGGTTCAGATGCCCATCTGGATTGCGATGTTCTGGTTCGTGCCCAACGCCATACAGCTGCGCGGACAGTCATTCCTCTGGATGGAAGACCTTGCCACCTACGACCCCATCGTCTCCTGGGGCAGCCACATCTGGGGCATCGGCGACCACCTGTCGCTATCCTGTCTGCTGTTCTGCGGCTCAAACATCCTCTACTCCTGGTTCACCATGCGCCAGCAGAAGGACCAGATGGTTGGTCAGCAGGCCGAGCAGATGAAGATGATGCAATGGATGATGTACCTCATGCCTGTCATGTTCTTCTTTATGTTCAACGACTACTCCAGCGGTCTGAATTTCTATTACTTTATCTCACTCCTCTTCTCGAGCATCATCATGTACGTGCTCCGCAAGACTACCGACGACAACAAGCTGCTTGCTATCCTTGAGGCTAGGTACAGGGAGAACAAGAACAACCCCAAGAAACAGTCGGGACTGGCTGCTCGTCTCGAGGCGATGCAAAAGCAGGCAGAGGAAATGCAAAGACAGCGTCAGAGAAAATAAGAATAGGAACATTACGAAAATAAATAGATAATTCTGAATACGTAACTAGTAGTGAGTCAATTCTTAATTTTGTCAATTAATTAAGAATTGAAGTGTTAAACGCAAAGCAGCGTTAACAGAGTCGCTGTAAGTGTTAAATTGCGACAAATAATTAGGACATTTTGTCAGTTTGACGAAAAATGCGCTTATATTTGCATCGTCAAAAGCAGACGTGTCCCCATCGGAGCATCGTCAAGCTAATAAACGAACGCAAATATCAACTCATTAACTAGTAAGAACATGGATATGAAAAAGATTGTTAACATCGCAGTACCGACATCCTGTCTGGTAGCTGTCGTTCTCTCGGTAACAGCACTCAACAAGTCAACAGCCGCTACACCTGAACAGCCAGCTGTCACGGTAGCTGCAGCAACACCCGGGCAGCCCGTAGACCTCACCTACGCAGCTGACAAGGCGCTGCCGTCGGTTGTCTACATCAAGAACACACAGAACTCGAAAGTACAGACCGTGGAATATAACGATCCGTTCGAAGACTTCTTCTCAGACCCCTTCGGCGGATTCTTCGGACGAGGCCAAGGCAACGGCAACGGTTCGCGCCGCCGTCAGGTACAGACGCCGAAGCGTACGGCAGCCGGTTCGGGTGTCATCATCACCAGTGACGGATACATTGTCACCAACAACCACGTCGTTGATGGTGCCGACGAGCTGACCGTCACGTTGAACGACAATAAGGAGTATTCCGCACGTATCATCGGTGCCGATGCCACCACGGACCTCGCACTCATTAAGATTGACGCGAAGCAACTGCCGGCCATCGTTATCGCCAACTCCGACAACGTGAAGATTGGTGAGTGGGTGCTGGCTGTTGGCAACCCCCTGGGACTCAACAACACCGTTACGGCTGGTATCGTATCGGCAAAGGCTCGCACCATGGGTCAGGGAGTGCAGTCGATGATTCAGACGGACGCCGCCATCAACCAGGGGAACTCAGGTGGCGCACTGGTGAATACACGCGGCGAACTCATCGGCATCAATGCCATGATTTACTCGCAGACGGGGTCGAATATCGGTTATGGCTTTGCCATTCCTACTACCATTATGAATAAGGTGGTTGACGACCTGAAGAAGTACGGCCACGTACAGCGCGCCATGATCGGCATCAAAGGCAGCGACGTGAACGCTTATGTGGACTCCGAGAAAGAGAAAGGCAAAGAGGTTGACCTCGGTACGATGGAAGGCATTTACATTGCTGAAGTCTTAGAAGACGGAGCTGCTGCTGATGCCGGACTCAAGGAAGGCGATGTCATCACTCATATTGACGACCAGAAGATCAAGTCGTTCGGTGAGCTTCAGAACGTCATTGCCCAGAAGCGCCCCGGCGACAAGATTACCGTCACCTATCTGCGCAACAAGTCTAAGAAGACAGCTACCCTGACGCTGAAGAACGAACAGGGCAACACGAAGGTGGTGAAGAATGCTGACATCGATGTCCTTGGAGGACAGTTCCGTCCGGTCAGCGATGCCAAGAAGGAGCACCTCAACATCGGCTACGGACTGGAAGTCATCAAACTCAGCGCCGGCAAGCTGAAAGAGGCTGGCATCCCCAACGGCTTCATCATCCAGCGCATCAACGACCAGCCGATGAAGACCCTCGAGGATCTTCAGGAAGTCGTCAAGGAAGCATCGACGTCGAAGGAGCAGGTGCTCTATATCCAGGGCTTTGACTCTACCGGTAAGAAGCGCTACTTCGCCGTATCGCTGGAGAACGACTAAATCGTATGACTTCGAAACGTTTGGATGCATCATAGGATAACGTTTTGGACGTATAATACAGAGAGAAAGGTGAAAAAGTTAAATTTTTCACCTTTTTCTTTGGCCGTTTCGTTTTTTTACCGTAATTTTGCCTGTCGCTAAAAACTAAAGCAACCATGAGGCAACTAAAAATCACCAAATCAATAACCAACAGGGAAAGTGAATCTCTGGACAAATACCTGCAAGAGATTGGTAAGGAAGAGATGATTTCGACGGAGGAGGAAGTGGAGCTGGCACAGCGCATCCGCAAAGGCGACAAGAAAGCGCTGGAGAAGCTGACGAAAGCCAACCTCCGCTTTGTTGTCAGTGTTGCAAAACAGTACCAGAACCAGGGACTCAGTCTGGCTGACCTCATCAACGAGGGTAACGTCGGACTCATCAAGGCAGCAGAGAAGTTTGACGAGACACGCGGCTTTAAGTTCATCTCCTATGCCGTTTGGTGGATACGCCAGTCCATTCTCCAGGCTATTGCCGACCAGAGCCGCATCGTACGTCTCCCACTGAACCAGTCAGGGGCAGTCAACAAGATCAACCGTGCGCTGAGCAAGTTTGAGCAGGAGAACGAACGTCGCCCGAACATCGAGGAACTATCGGAGACCATCGACTTGCCGATGGAGAAGATCGGAGAAGCCATGTCGGCCAATACCCACCACATCTCCGTAGACGCTCCCTTTGCAGAAGGTGAGGATAACTCTTTGCTCGACATCATGATCAACGACGACTCCCCGATGGCTGATATCCAGCTGGTGAAAGAGTCGCTCCAGACAGAGATCAATACAGCCCTTCGTGCGTTGAGCGAACGCGAACGTAAGGTTGTGGAGGCTTTCTTCGGTATCAATCAGCCGGAGATGACTCTTGAAGAGATTGGTGAGAAATATGGATTGACACGCGAGCGCGTCAGGCAAATTAAGGAAAAAGCCATCCGCCGCCTGCGTAACACGAAGAATAAAATGCTAAAATCATACTTGGGACAATGAAACAACTGAGATATCTAACAATGGCCGTACTCTTGTCAGTATCGGCATTTGCTACAGTAGCAACGGCAAAGAATGTCGTTGTGCCGAAAATGTATATGTTTGGCTTTGCCGCTTCGTTCAACGACAGTATCGTCCACTTTACAGAGATACAAGCTGTCGACAGCGTCTGGATAGACTCTAAGACAAAGTTCATGGCTGGACGGGAGAACTACTCTTACCAGCTGCGCGACTATCTGGCAGACAAAGCCCAGATGCCTCATCGTACCTGCGTCGTCTTCTACAATCAGGACCGTCAGAAGTTGGAGAAGGAATACTTGAAGATGAAGCGCATCTACACCACCGGCAGGAAAAAGGAGAAGAAGAAAGACAAGAACACCCGCAAGAGTAATAACGACCTCCGTATCCTCAGTTCTTCCGATTTCCTGTTCCACACCATTAACATGGGTGTTGAGACTGAAGACTAAGGATTCAAGAGACAACAGATGACCGCCAGCCACCAGTTCAACATTGCCGACCATGAGGTCCGTATCGTATTCTCGTCGACAGATGTGAATAGCATGGCCCTGCTTCCTTCATTAGAGCCGTTCCGTGTGAGTATGAATACTGGAAAGCCCCTGCTCACCCTTCATGTGGACGACAGCCTGCGACCGGCAGTCAACCGCAAGCGCCTCAGAGCCTTCGATACGGGAAACGGCGACACTGTGGTGTTCTTGCTGAACGACGGCGGCTATCAGTTCATCATCCGCGACACTCAGAATCAGGATTGTGCGATGCTCATCTGCAATGCAGATTTCTCCGACTGTCATTGTGCACTAAATGGCGACAGCGTGATGCGCGCCTTTGGGCTGAACAACGCTTTGATGATGGCGTACGCCTATGCTTCCTGCCGACACCAGACGCTTCTTATCCATGCCAGCTGCGTGGCTTACGGTGGCTACGGCTATCCTTTCCTTGCCAAAAGTGGTACGGGCAAGAGCACCCATTCCTCGCTTTGGTTACAGCACATTGAGAACACCGAGCTGATGAACGACGACAACCCCATTATCCGTGTCGTCGACGGTACACCTTATATTTATGGCTCCCCCTGGAGTGGTAAGACCCCATGCTATCGGAATATGAAACGCCCCCTGGGTGCTCTTGTAGCCATTGAGCGGGCACTAGCCAACAGCATTGAACGTCAATCGACGGTACCTGCTTTCGCCACCCTTTTGGTTTCTTGCTCATCCATGTCATGGGATTCGGCTATCAACGACGCCGTCTGTAACACGGTGAGTGCGATTATCAGTAAGACACCAGTTTACACACTACATTGCCTGCCCGACGAGGCTGCAGCCCGCCTATGCCACGCTACGATAGCCCGATAACCACGCGTGTCGTTGACAATGCGACATTCCTACCGCATATCGTGGACCTCATAGCCGAAGGCCACACCATCACCCTACCCCTTCGCGGTCGCAGTATGCGCCCCTTTTTGGAGGATGGCCGTGACAAGGCTCTGCTGTCTACCCCTACGGACATCGCCATCGGTGATGCGGTATTAGCGGAGTTGTCCCCCGGCCATTACGTGCTCCATCGTGTCGTGGCCATAACACCAACGGAGGTAAGGCTACTTGGTGATGGAAACCTGACGGAGGAGCATTGCCGTCCGGAGGACATCCGTGCCAAGGCCATCGGTTTCTTTCGCAAGGGGCGGACGAAGGCCGACTATACCGACGGCAGGAAGTGGAAGGTTTATTCCGCCTTATGGATGTTCTTGCGTCCTGTGCGCCGTTACCTGCTGTTCCTGGCTCATCCCCACGTACCTCAAAGACTCAAAAAACGATTAACAATATGAAGCAGAAAAAAGGATTCAAACTACGCAATATCTGTGGCGAGAATATTATTGTTGCGGAAGGCATCGAGAATATTGACTTCTCGAAGATTATCTCCATGAACGAGTCGTCTGCCTACCTCTGGGAACAAACCCGGGATAGAGATTTTACTGTCGACGACTTGTGTCAGCTGTTGTTGGACGAGTACGACGTCGACGAAAAAACGGCTCACGCCGATGCGGAAGCCGTTGCTGCAAAGTGGTTGGAGATAGGGATCATCGAGTAGTGGTTTCTACAACCCCTTGTGATGTAGTCTCCCCTACTCCACGTTGAAATAATTCTCCAGTTCATCACGGTCAGCACCGTCCATTACAACGACACCACGTTCCAGTACAATGATGCGTGTCGAAATGTCGATAGTATGCTGCAGGTTGTGCGAACTGATGATGATGGTGGCACCGGTGCGTTGCTGGTAGTCGCTGAGCACGTGTTTAAGAATATTCTGTCCTGAAGGGTCAAGGAAGTTGAATGGTTCATCAAGAATTACCAGCTGTGGCTCAGCTATAAGGGCAGCGATGATACCAACTTTCTGCTTGTTGCCTGCCGACAGGTTGCGAATCAGCTTTTTCTGCCCAAAGATTTCCCCTGCCGTGAAACGCTCGTATCGCTGCAGACGTTCGTCCATGTCGCTTATTCCAGTTATGCGCCCCAAGAACTGAAAATATTCCTCCGGTGTCAAGTAGTCAATCAAGAATCCCTCATCGAGATAGGCTCCCGTTGCCGATTTCCACTCTTCGCTGGCAACGGGGTTGATGCCGTCCAGTTCCACGGAGCCTTCATCAGCCTTCAGCAAGTCGAGCATCAGTCTAAAGAGTGTGGTCTTGCCGGCACCGTTATTGCCGACAAGACCCACTATCTGTCCATTAGGAATCGTCAGCGAGGGGATGTCACATGCCACCGTCTCGCCAAACTTCTTCTTGAGATTCTCAATACTAATCATCATTATCAATTATCAATTGTCAATTCTCAATTAATTATACCAAGCCGCGGCCATGACACTGCTTGAACTTCTTGCCCGAGCCACAGGGACAGGGGTCGTTACGTCCGGGGAGCTTGTCCTTGATGACCGGCGTGCGGTTCTGGGGCGCACGGGTGTCATGCTGGGCGGCAGCCTGCTGGTTTCTGTCCACCAGCTGCTCTTCACCGACTTGCTGTTTCGACTCCGTGTACTGCTGGCGCTGGGTATGCTGCTCAGGAGCAGCCTCCTGGACCTGCTGTACCTCAGGAATCTGGGCACGGGTGAGAATCGAGCAGATACGGTTGTACATCTCGTTGATCATCTCATCCCAAACCTTAGCACTCTCCAGCTTGAAGATCAACAGCGGATCTTTCTGCTCGTAGGATGCGTTCTGTACAGAGTGGCGCAGTTCATCGAGCTTGCGGAGGTTCTCCTTCCATGACTCATCAATGAGATGCAACAGGATAGCTTTCTCAAACTCCTTGACAACGGTCTTTGATTCGCTCTCGTAAGCCTCCTTGAGGTTACAGGGAATGTTGTACATACGGCGACCGTCGGTAATGGGCACCATGATGCGCTCGTACATATGGCCCTGCTGCTCGTAGACTTGTGTGATGATGGGCTGTGCCACCTCGCGGATACGCTCCGTCTTGCGGCTGAAGTTGCCGATGGCAGCTTGGAAAGCCTCCTCGCAGAGCTGTTCGCGCTGCTTGTTGATATGCTCTTCCTCCGAGAAGGGCACCTCCATGGCCAATATATGCAGGAACTCCTCCTTGCATCCCTTGTAGTCGTTGTTCTCAATGATATTCACAACACGGTCCCAGATGATGTTCGAGATATCCATGCCAATACGCTCACCCATCAAGGCGTGGCGGCGCTTCTCGTAGATGACGGTACGCTGCTTGTTCATCACGTCGTCGTACTCGATGAGTCGCTTACGGATGCCGAAGTTGTTCTCCTCTACCTTCTTCTGGGCACGCTCGATGCTCTTCGAGATCATCGGGCTCTCAATCATCTCGCCCTCCTTGAAGCCCAGACGGTCCATGACTGAGGCGATACGCTCGGAGGCAAACAGACGCATCAGTTTATCTTCCAAAGAGACATAGAACACACTGGAGCCCGGATCACCCTGACGTCCGGCACGACCGCGCAACTGACGGTCGACACGGCGCGACTCATGACGCTCCGTACCAATGATGGCCAGACCACCGGCTGCCTTCACCTCCGGCGACAGTTTGATATCGGTACCACGACCGGCCATGTTGGTGGCAATGGTGACGGCACCGCGTCCCTGTGAGTCCTGCTGTCCGGCGAGTGCCACGATGTCGGCCTCCTTCTGGTGCAGCTTGGCGTTCAGCACCTGATGAGGGATACCCTCACGACGTCCCGTTTCTGGATTGACGTACATATCGAGCATACGGCTGAGCAGCTCGGAGATCTCCACCGACGTCGTACCAATCAGCGTCGGACGGCCGGCATTACGCATGGCGACAATCTCCTCGATGACGGCCTTGTACTTCTCGCGTGCCGTCTTATAGACGCGGTCATCCTGGTCGTTACGGATAACGGGGCGGTTCGTGGGAATCTCCACGACGTCAAGCTTGTAAATATCCCAGAACTCACCAGCCTCGGTAGAGGCAGTACCGGTCATACCTGCCAGTTTGTGGTACATACGGAAATAGTTCTGCAGGGTGATGGTGGCAAACGTCTGCGTGGCAGCTTCCACCTTCACATGCTCCTTGGCTTCGACGGCCTGGTGCAGTCCGTCGCTCCAGCGGCGGCCTTCCATGATACGTCCTGTCTGCTCGTCGACGATTTTCACCTCGCCGTCGATGACCACGTACTCGTCGTCCTTGTTGAACATACAGTAAGCCTTCAGCAGCTGCTGGAGGGTATGTACGCGCTCCGACTGTACGGCGTAGTGTGCCATCAGCTCGTCTTTCTTGTCCACACGTTCCTGGTCGCTCAGTCCCGGCTCCACCTCGAGAGCCGACAGCTGTCCGGCAATGTCGGGGAGCACGAAGAGCTCGGCGTCGTTCACCTGATTGGCCAGCCAGCCTGTACCCTTGTCGGTGAGGTCACAGGAGTTCAGCTTCTCGTCGACGACGAAGTACAGGGGTTCCACGCACTCCGGCATACGGCGGTTGTTGTTTTCCATGTATATCTCCTCTGTCTTGAGCATTCCGGCCTTGATACCTTCCTCAGACAGGTATTTGATGAGCGGCTTGTTCTTAGGCAGCGCCTTATGCGAGCGGTAGAGTGACAGGAAACCCTCGTCCAGCAGTTGCTGGCCCTCCTTCTTCTTGCCTTCTTCCACCAGGCGGTTGCCCTCGCTGATCTTCTGCTTCGCCTCGGCCAGGTACTGCGTGGCCAGCGTACGCTGTACGCCAACGAGTTTCTCCACCAGCGGCTGATACTCCTCGAACATCTGGTCGTCGCCCTTAGGCACGGGACCACTAATAATAAGAGGTGTACGGGCATCGTCAATGAGCACGGAGTCCACCTCGTCGACGATGGCGTAGTTGTGTGCGCGCTGCACGAGGTCTGACGGCGATGTCGCCATGTTATCGCGCAGGTAGTCGAAGCCAAACTCGTTGTTCGTACCGAATGTGATGTCGGCCTGGTAAGCCTTGCGACGGGCATCGCTGTTTGGCTGGTGCTTGTCGATACAATCTACGCTGAGGCCGTGGAACTCGTAAAGCGGTCCCATCCACTCGGAGTCACGCTTCGACAGGTAGTCGTTCACCGTGACGACGTGTACGCCGTTGCCTGTCAGGGCATTCAGGAAGACGGGCAGCGTAGCCACCAGCGTCTTACCTTCACCCGTAGCCATCTCGGCAATCTTACCCTGATGCAGTACGGTACCGCCGAAGAGCTGTACGTCGTAATGCACCATCTCCCACTTCAGGTCGTTGCCACCAGCTGTCCAGTGGTTGTGGTAGATAGCCTTGTCGCCGTCGATGGTAATAAAGTCCTTCTTCGGGTCGGCGGCCAACTCGCGGTCGAACTCTGTCGCCGTGACTATCGTCTCCTCGTTCTCGGCAAAGCGGCGGGCCGTTTCCTTGACGATGGCGAAGACCTCGAACATCACCTCGTCGAGGGCTTTTTCGTAGACTTCGAGAGCTTCTTTCTCAATCTTGTCTATTTGTGTAAAAATGGGCTCGCGCTCATCGATGGGTGTGTCCTCAATGGTTGCCTTGAGCTGTGCAATCTTCTCTTTCTGTTCGTGTGCCGACTGCTGTACCTGCTGCTGGATAGCCTTGGTGCGGGCACGCAACTCGTCGTTCGACAGGGCTTCTACCTGTGCTGTGAACGACTTGGCTTTCTCCACCAGCGGTTGTATGGCTTTCATGTCGCGCGATGACTTGTCGCCGAACAACGACTTTAGAATACTGTTGAAATTCATATTTTTATTTGACTATTTTACTATTTTACAATTTGACTATTGACGGGGTAATTCTTAATTCTCAATTCAAAAGAGCGGTTCCGATGAACAGGCATTTGGCGCACGGATGCGGATGCTCTTGGCGACGGTTGGCGCTATGCGGTCCGTCGTCACGTGTTCATATATCGTGTCTGCATGTATTGTGGCACCATAGAAGACGATGGGGAACGGCGTGAACGATGCTCTTTGCTGCCGTGTCTGATGAGTGTCTTCGTTAAGTACCTTCCATCCAGGTGATACCTCTATAATAATGTCTCCACACCGCTGGGGGTTATAGCCTGCCCGTGTCTTCTGCGTCAGCTCGCTCGTCGACGTCAGCAGCTGCAGTCCGGTGTAGACGTTACGAACACCTGAGAGCTGCGAGAGGAACTCTTGTGCACGCTGTCCGGCATCCGTCAGCGACACCCTCTTCGACTCCAGCAGCTGGTGGTTCAGGAACAGCTGGCTGTCATAGCAGGCTTCCACCCATCGTCCCTGTCCCCAGATTGCTCCGAAGTACATATTCAGGAGGTTCGATGTGCGGTTCATGTAGAACGTACCTGTGGGTATGCGGTAACGGTCGTACTCAGAACTCTCAGTGTCGCTGTAACCTGTCGAGGTAACGACAAACAGTACGTGCTCGCTGCCCAGTTTTTCCTCCAAGCTTTTCATCAACCGTGCCAGTTCACGGTCTAGTCTGACGTACGTGTCCTGAAGTTCTATCTGACAATCGTTGATATCTTTGTGCAGGTAGGTGCCGGCATAGTATGTGACTGCCAATAAGTCGGTGACACGGTCGAATCCCATCGTAGTTTGCGTGACCAGATGCTGTGCCATGTCAGTCACATATTGGTTCACCATACCCGATGCCATCAGCTGCGTGTAGCGGTCGTTTCCAGTAAACTTGTGCTTAAACGGTTTCTGTTCTGCAGCGGCGTGCTGATAGTAATTAAAGGTGCCAGCCAACTCAATGACTGGTTCCCACTGAAGATTTTCAATGTTTGCTTTCGGGGCGTGTAAGTAGTTGAAAGCCAATAGCCATTCAGGCGTCGTCTTCAAGTAATACTCCGATGTCTGCCACGACCCTTTTACTTCGTCAATCCAGATGGCGGCATCGGCAGCATGGCCAATACTCATCACGGCGGCAGCGGCCGAAGGGGCGACGGCATAGACCTTCGCCTTGCCCTGTGTCGACAGCTTCATCTCGTCCCCCAGCGTCGACGTTGACAAATTGTCAGCCGTCTTATTTTCGCCGATGGCCGTCACGGGGCGCAGAGTCTCACGGTTGAGCCATTGCTCGCCTACTATACTATGATAATAAGGTGTGACGCCCGTGGCCAGCGATGCCAGGGCCGATGTGCAATCGATGGGACTAAAGGGATAGCTGGCATTGGGATATACCCTACCCTGTTTCATCAGCCGCTTGAAGCCGTCTTCACCGTAGAGTGGCGAGAATGCCTCAAGATAGTCCGTGCGCAGCTGGTCGATGGTCACCGTCACCACTAAGCGCGGAGCATATTGTATCTTGCTCTGCGCCAGCAGCTCCGGCGTGACGCCGAGTAGTGCCAGGAGGGTGATATAGAGGTATTTATTTCTCACGTCTCAAGTGTATCCAATATCTTATTAGCAAACTTAATGCCAAAAACGGCGTCAACGTGGCATACTTCTGGAAGAAGCAGCCCACAATGAGCAGCATCACCATCACCAGCAGCACCGTCCAGTAGTGTGTCTTCCTGCGACGGAGCACGGCTGGCAGGTAGAAGAGGTGTACGGGATTGACGAGCAGCAACTGGAGGTTCGACGAGGTGGCGGGGTGCTGCGAGAAGAGCATCACGAACAGCACGCAGCCGGCCAGTCCTGTGACGGTCGTCAGTAGGGCGTCCCAGTATTTGTATGTCTTACGGCGGCGCCACTCTGCCACGGCCACCAGCAGCGACACCACCAGCAGCACGATACCGGCCTCTGTGGGCGAGATGATGAAGTCGCGTTCCACGACCTGTACACCGGGTGCGACGGCCATGCGACGGCTTTTCACCAGCTGACGGATACTACCGTCACGACCCAGGATGTGTGCATAGTCAAGGTCGTACATCAGGTTCTCCGGCAGGAACTCCTGCTCTTGGCGCGTCGTATTTAGGTCGGCACGAACGCCCAGCAACCAGTCGTTACCCTCGGTTACCCAGTCGTGGTTCCTCGTCTTCTCGCGGATCATCTGACGGAACGTCGGCTCATAGTCCTGCCGAGGCTCATATTTCACGGTTCCATCGACACATTTCTCAATAATGTCACGCGGACGCGTGGAGCAGTTGTCGTAGAAGTAGTTGTAGCGGTAGACGCGGTTCTCGGGCAAGTAGTTCTCCGCCAGCAGCTGCTGCAGACGGCGTTTCTCGGCCGCCGTCAGGTTCAATACCTGCTCAGAGACCATCGAGCCCCAGCGCTGGTAGTAGTCGGCAAAGTGCTTGTAGTCGGCAACGCCCAGCTCGTAGTCCGTCAGTCCGAAGATGAAACGCAGTACGAAGTGAGGCTTCTGGAAGTTAAAAATGCCCCAATTGAACGCTATATCCTGACCGTTATGCAGGTCACGCCAACGGATGGCCGAATGCCCATAAAGACTGTACACCTCCTCATGGGGTGCACAGGTAAGCATACTCACCTCCACGGAGTCGTAGTATGCCAAGCTCGTTTCAGGCGTCTGCTGGGCACGTGCCACGATGCTGAGCAGCAGGCTCACCATCAGCAGAAGCGTTCTTTTCATTACCCTGTTTCTTTTCACAGCCTGCAAAGGTACGTTTTTTTTTCCTTATGGCCAAAGAATCGCCCTAAAATATCATTAATGGATGCAAAAAACGCCCTGTCGGCGAAAAAAACATTTTTTATTAATAAAAAAGAGACCGTAAAATTTGGAAAAACCGAAAAAAATGCTTACCTTTGCAGCGATATAGTCAACACAACTTAAATAACAATTAAAAATTTATGGTTAAAAAGTATTTGTTAGGTAGTATTGCTGCAATGGCAACGATGATGTTTGCCACCAGTTGTAGCAACGAGGATGCCTTCGATTCAGCCCAGGACATTAACGTGGCTAAGTACGAGGCTAAGTTCATCCAGAAGTTTGGTAAGCCCTCTCCCACACAGACATGGGGCTTTGGTAGTTCATCGTCGTCGACGCGTGCTATTAATCCTATCTTCGACTTCCCCAGTGATTGTGATGAAAGCAAGTTCCTGGCCGATGTCCCCGAAGGTGTGTCGACCTATGACGCCCTCGCTCCGTATGGTGGTTATAATTCAGGTGTGAGTTATATTGAGAACCGTACGTCGAAGGTAGGCATCTGGGGCGCTTGGGACGGTTCGAAGTCAAGTGGCGGCACACTCTACATCAAGGGTAACTGCGATTTCACATCTTCTGAATTCTATGTTGCTTCCAATACTGATATTTATTTGGTAGAGGGTGCTACGCTTACGTTGAGCGCAGCTCAAGCCAGCGACCTTCAGAGCGGTTGTAACTTCTATGTGGCACGCAATGCTAAGATTTATACTGAAGCAGAGCTTGTACTCAACACCAGCGTACACATCTATAACCATGGTACCATTGAGGTTGGCAAGCTGAGCGTAAACGGCGCCAGTGTCCTTTACAACTCTAATAAAGTCAAAGTAAACGGTGAGCTCTCAACAGAGAACAACAACTCAGTGATTGTCAACGACGGTGAAATCAGCGCTACGCGCTTGCACACCGCTGGTAGCAGCCACGTCCAGAACAATGCTGACTTCACCATCAGCGGCAACACCGACATTGACAGTAACAGCAACACATGGGTGAACAACGGACAGTACACTACTAGAAACTTTAACTACACCGCTGGTAGCTGCGACGTCATTAACAACTGTCATCTGACTGTTACAAATCAGTTCTATATCGGCCTTGGAGATTCCCCGACGAATGGTTTCCGTATGGATGCTAACAGTGGTGTCGAAGCAAATTCATTCTTAGCAGAAGGTCCTGGATATATTTTCATGGGCAGCAATTCTGTCTTCAAAGTGGCGAATACCGCAACGATGGATATCACTAAGGACAACTATGGCATCTTTGGTCCTGAGAGCGGAGACTATGCTGTTTTCCAGGCTAAGGACATCGTTAACGGTGCTGCTGATCCCAATCAGGGTTTCGTTGCCAACTACTTCCAGAATGTCTATGTTGTGGCAGAGACCCACTTTGCTCAGGGCTACTCTGACAAGAGCGCTGCACAGCAGGCTGCTGGTGAGATTGGTGCACAGCCCTACTACCATGTAGGTAACAACGCTTTTGTTTACACTGGTGGCGAGAAGCCTGGTATCACCATCCCCGAGACACCCTGTAACCCCGGCTTCGGCGGTGGCGACGATTTTACGCCTGTTATCCGTGTGATGGCTGAGGACTTGACTGTCAACGACGGTTCCGACTTCGACTTCAACGATGTTGTGTTCGACGTTCAGTGGACCGCTACCGGTGCTAAGATTCGTCTGAACGCTGCTGGTGGTACCCTGCCCCTGAAGATTGAGGACGTTGAGGTTCACGCTAAGTTTGCTGAGGCTAATCCCGGCAAGAACATCACCACCAAGACGATGATGAACACTGCTGAGAACGCAAGAGACGCCTATGTGAAGCCCATCTTCGAGATTACCGGCAACTTCAAGGATGCCAATGACAAGAACGATGCCAACCTCATCAAGGTGATGGTGAACAAGGGCACCGCAGAGAAGCCCAACTGGCTCGAGCTGAAGGCTGAGAAGGGTAAGGTTGCCGCTAAGATCGGTGTCGAGCCGAAGTGCGACTGGTGCTACGAGCGTCAGGACATTGAGCGCAAGTACTCGAACTTTGCAAAGTGGGTACGCGGCGAAGTTGAGACATTCTATTAAGCCTACAATACTTTTAACACATAACCGTGACAGGGCGGCTACCAGCGAGGTGGCTGCCCTGTCTTTTGTTTACTAAGCCGCTAAAAGACGGTCTTTAGCCGCAAAAAGGTGGTCTTTTTCCGCGAAAAGATGACCTTTAGAAACGAAAAGATGGTCTTTAGCGACGAAAAGGTGACCTTTAGCGCAGGAGAAATAATGAAATATATTTGGAGTTATCAAGAGTATTGTGTACCTTTGTAGGGCAAAACCTGAAACAACAAAGATTGACTGACTTATGAAAAGGATTCTGACAATGACGATCCTGGTGGCGCTGACGCTGACGGCGACGGCCCAAGAAGTGAGTACACAGGGGCAGCAGAAGGCCCTGGGCATGAACGCGCTGGAACAGCTGAAGGCTGATCCAAGGAGGAGCTACGGTACAGACTACCCCTACTCGTTCGACGTGCCAGCGCTAACAAAGGCGCCAAAGGGTTACACGCCATTTTACATCAGCCACTACGGCCGTCACGGCTCACGCTACTATTGGAACAGTCAGCTGTACCAGCAGTTGGACACGCTACTGAGTGTGGCTCACCGCCGGGGGCAGCTAACGGCCGAAGGCGAGGCGTTTTACGAGCGCTTCATGGTGGCCAAGGACGAGCTGAAGACAGGTGTCAGCGAGCTGACGGACCTAGGCTGGGAGCAGCACCAGCGCATCGCGCGTACCATGTTTAGTAATTTCCCAGAGGTGTTCCGCCGTGGTGGTAACGTGCTGGCCATCTCGTCGTTGACGGGCCGCTGCGTGCTAAGTATGGCGTCGTTCTGTGAGGAGCTGACGCAATGTAACCCGAAAATTGAAATCCGCGAGCAGTCCTCGCGCTTCACGCTGGATGGTGTGGTGCCGGGCGACCGTCAGAACCCGCTGAGGCGACAGTTCCCGCGTGCCCATGCACGCTGGGAGCAGCATCGCGACCTGTTCCAGTACAAGGACGACCTCGGACGGCGAGTGGTGCCACGCGTCTTCACGAGTACAGATAGTCTGCCGGGCAACATGAACCGCATTGGCGAAGACTTGATAAATCTCTACACGTCGCTGCCGAGCATCGGCCACGTGGGGATGATGGGACGCATCGTCACCGACGAGGAGCTGGCGGCACGCTGGGAGTCGTCGAACCTTGGCACATATTCGTGGGTGTTCGGCCCGCAGAACGAGCAGATACCCATCTTGAAGGACATCCTGAAAAAAGCGGAGGCGGTAATCAATGGCCAGAGCGACCGCATAGCCGACTTGCGCTTCGGCCACGACACAAATCTGGGACCGCTGACGGTTCTTATGGGACTTAATGGTGCAGACCTCGATCCCGAGGACCCGAACGAGGTGAAGAACGTCTACCAGAACTGGCAGACAGGCAAGGCATCGAACGTGCAGTTGGTGTTCTATCGTGGAAAGAAGGGAGCGGAGGACGTCCTCGTGAAGTGTCTGCTGAACGGCGTCGAGGCACGTCTGCCGATGGCAACGGATATGTTCCCCTACTACAAGTGGACGGCGTTCCGCGACTTCTACACCAGCAAAATTAATAAAATAAACTAAATGTAGAACTCCGATGAGTCGACGAGGCCGGCACGAAGGGCGTACTTGACAACCTCGTGAGCCGTGTTGACCCCCAGTTTGCGGAAGATGTTCTTCCGATGGGTGGTGATGGTGTGAACGCTCGAGAACCGCTCGGCAGCAATCTCCTTCGTCGACTTACCCTGTGCAATAGCCCGTACGATCTCCGTCTCAGTCTCCGTTAGGATGCTGGGACGGTCTTCTTCTGCCTGCTGGTGAGTGATGATAATCTCCAGGGCGCGCTGGCTGATGTGTCGCGTGTGGCGGCTGACTGCTTCCAGAGCATCGCGCACATCCTTCAGCGGACCATCCTTGTAGACGATGCTGAATTGATGGGACGAGTAGACCACGCGGCGCAGGAACGCTGGCGTCAGATCGTCGCTGATAAGTATCCACTGTGACAGGGCGAAGCGCTCGGCGACAATCAGCAGCTGGTCCTCGTCGGCAAAGTCGAACAGCGTGTAGTCCAGCAACACTACTGCACTCTCGTGCTCCTTCAGCAACTGTATCAGTCCTGCACGGTCGAAGGCCTTATAAACCACGTTCGACTCGTCTTTCTTGATCAGGCTCTCCAACGCAAAGCGCGTCAGCTCCTGATTGTCTGCTATAATGAATTTTCCCATGCGTGCAAAGGTACGAAGATTATTTCTTTTAACAACGAATTAAGACGAATTTCACGAATAACAATGACTTTAACCATCATTATATCGAAATCAAATCGAGCAATTCGTATAATCCGTCTTAATTCGTTGTTTCTATTTAGATCTTGTCGAGAGCCTGCGACAGGTCATCGATGATGTCGTCGATGTGCTCGGTGCCGATGGAGAGGCGGACGGTCGACGGTGTGATGTGCTGCTCGGCCAGCTCCTCGGGCGACAGCTGCGAGTGGGTCGTGGTGTAAGGATGGATCACCAGGCTCTTCACGTCAGCCACGTTGGCCAGCAGCGAGAAGATCTGCAGGGCGTCGATGAACTTCCAGGCCTCCTCCTGGCCGCCCTTAATCTCGAAGGTGAAGATAGAGGCGCCGCCGTTGGGGAAATACTTCTGGTAGAGCTTGTGGTCGTGATGACTCTCGAGTGCGGGATGGTTCACCTTGGCCACCTTCGGATGGTTGGCCAGGAAATCGACCACCTTCAGGGCATTCTCCACATGGCGCTCCACACGCAAGCTCAGCGTCTCGACACCCTGCAGCAGGATAAATGCGTTGAAGGGCGAGATAGCAGCACCGGTATCGCGCAGGATGACGGCACGAATGCGAGTGACGTAAGCCGCAGCACCAACAGCGTCAGCAAAGACGATGCCATGATACGAGGGATCGGGCTTAGAGAGCGTGGGGAACTTGTCGTTCTGCTTCCAATCGAACTTACCGCCGTCGACGATAACACCACCCAGGGAGGTGCCGTGACCGCCGAGGAACTTTGTAGCCGAGTGGACCACGATGTCGGCACCATGCTCCAGCGGACGGATGAGGTAAGGTGTGCCGAACGTATTGTCGACGATGAAAGGAATGCCGTGCTTGTGAGCAACAGCAGCCACACCCTCGAGGTCAAGCACGTCGCTGTTCGGGTTGCCGAAGGTCTCGGCATATACTACTTTTGTGTTGGGCTTGATGGCTGCCTCCAGAGCTTCAAGGTCGTTCACGTTGATGATGGTGTTCGTGATGCCCTGTGTGGCAAGCGTGTGGGTAATCAGATTGTAGGAACCGCCGTAGAGGTTGTCGGCAGCAACGATGTGGTCGCCAGCCTGCACGATGTTCTGCAGGGCGTAGGTGATAGCAGCGGCACCAGAGGCCACAGCCAGACCAGCGACACCACCCTCGAGAGCTGCGACACGATCCTCGAACACACCCTGTGTGGAGTTGGTCAGGCGACCATAGATATTACCTGCATCGCGAAGGCCGAAACGGTCGGCTGCGTGCTGTGAGTTACGGAACACATACGACGTCGTCTGATAGATAGGCACGGCGCGTGCGTCGGTTGCGGGGTCAGCCTGTTCTTGGCCTACATGGAGTTGAAGGGTCTCAAACTTGTAATTCTTCTTTGTACTCATAATCTTATCCTTTCCTTTATTTAATTAATTAATGTATTCCTTTGTTCATGTTGTCGCTTTATTATCTTTTCGACGGTGCAAAGGTACGACAAAAAGAAATATCTTCCAAATTTCTTTCGAAATTCAGAAGATACCACTAAGATTACAATTTCTAAAGAGGATTATTCCATGAATAGCGCTTTTAGCATACGCCATCAGAATAATTTTCTGTCAAGAGGCCTGAAACGCCCTATTTACCGGACTTCTTGGTACCCTTGGCGTCCTGCTTCTTCCCGTCGGTCGTCACCTGGGTTGCCGTGTAGCCGAACTTTTCGAAGGCCTTGATGAGGGCCTCGGGCTTCGTCTTCTCAGAGTCGTAGGTGATGGTGACCAGCTGGTCGGGGATGTTGCAGTCGATGGTCTTCACACCCTTCTCGAAGCGCAGGTTGCCCTTAATCTTCTTCTCGCAGTTGTCGCAATGCATCTGCGGATTGGTGGTGACGACGAGCGTCTTGATGTCTTTTGCCTGAATGCCCAGAGCGGCGAGCATCAGCGCGAATGTTACAAACAGTTTCTTCATAATCGTATCGTTATTAATCTCTCAATTTCTAATCTATCAATCTTCAAAGCTTCTTTCCTAAGTTCATGCGGATACCTGCATAGAACATACGGCCGTGAACGGGACCCCACACCATCGTCGGGTCGAACTCCTTACTCCACGGATCTTCAGCGTTGATGATGGGCGTCTTCTGACGATAGCCCGTCAAGTTCTCGCCGCCCACATAGATGGAGAAGTGACGGAACCAACGCGTCACCTGTGCATTCAGCTGACCGTAGGCCGGGAAGCGGTTGTCCCACGACGGCGTTCCATCGGCCTTCAGGTAGGGGTCAGGCATACGGCCGCCACCATTAAGCTGGAACGTCGCATCAAACTGCCATAGACCCAGCGGCGTCTTGTAGCTGGCCGTCAACAGACCCTTGTACTTGCTCTGCAGCGGTTTCTCGCGCAGTTTACCACCATAAGTGGCGCGCACGTTGTTCAGGCGATAGGCTGCCGTCAGCTCCAGGCCCTCCACCACTGGGTAACTGGCGTCCACCTGGAAGGTATGCGAGTACGACTTCCCGTCGAGGTTCGTCAGACGAATCTCCCCGGGATTGCTGTCGTAGTCGATGAGCATCTGCTGGGAGAAGTGTGTGTAGTAGTACTCCATATTCACCTTCAGCAGCTTGTCGGCAAGGGGGATGCTCAACGCCGTCGAGACACCGTAGTTCCATGCACGCTCCTGCTGCAGGTCGTCGACCACCAGCGTACGACCGCTGGCCAGTAGGTAGTTGTTCTCGGCAAGAGCAAAAGGTGTACGGTACCCCTTACCTGCCGAGAGGCGAACGGTAAAGAGCGTCGAAGGTGCGTACTTCACATGCAGACGAGGCGTGACGAACGTTCCGTAGCGGCTGCTATGGTCGGCACGCAGACCAGCCATCGCCACCAACTTGTCGTCAATATTCAGCGTATACTGGGCATAGGCGCCGGGCGTCGTCTCCTTCGTAACTACTGAGGAAGTGAGCTCTTCTTTTAAATAGTCGTGATTCAGCGACAAGCCCGCCGAGAGGTTATGCAGTTTCGTCAGGTTGGTCTCGTACATCAGCTGCAAGTAAGCATTCTTCTCGTCGACGTTATAGGTCTTCATGCCATACGAGGCATCCTGCTTGTGCAACGAGCCGTTGGCCATCAGCGCCACGTTCGTACCCTTCGCTGCATCGAGGATAAACGCGTGTTTCATGTAAACCTCATAACGCTGCGTTTCTATACCTATTTTATATAGGTGTCCGGAATGGGTCGTCTGGGGCGTAGCGTGCGACCCGTGTTCCGTCTGACCGCCGTCGCGTTTCTCGTCAAGGATGCCGATACCGCCGTGGAAAACGTAGATCGGGCCAAGATAGTCCCAGCGGTTCTGGAGATTCACCTGACGCACATTCGGTTGGTCCAAGAAACCGTCGCTATTATCATCGTGGTGTCCCCAGTCGTTCTCGTAGTGACCGAGGATCTCCGTGTTTACCTTGCCCAGATGTATGTTACCATCGGCGTTGGCCTCCAGTTTGCTCTTCGTATTGCCGTAGACGTTGAAGGTAGCACCCTCCTCGTCCTCCGGCTTGAGGTATTCCACGTTAATCTGACCCGTGATGGATTCATAGCCGTTGCGTACCGACGAGGCGCCTTTCGACACCATGATACTCTTCATCCACGGGCCGGGAATGTAGCCCAGAGAATAGGGTGCCGCCGCACCTCGGAAGTTCGGCTGGTTCTCCGTGAGCATCTGTACATAGGTTCCCGAAAGGCCCAACAGCTTAATCTGCTTGGCTCCCGTGGCTGCATCGCTATAGTTCACGTCGACAGAAGGATTGGTTGTGAAGCTCTCACCCAGATTACAGCAAGCTGCCTTCAGTAGCTCCTGGCCAGTTATCAGCGTGGCATTATCAATCTTCTGAAGCCTAAGAACACCCGAACGGCGCTTCACCACCTGCACCTCTTTCAGCGTCTGGTCGGCCAGCGTGTCGACGGTTTCACTTTGCGCCAACGTCTCCACAAACGGCCAACAGACAGCCAGCATGACTGTAAGAATCCTGAAAAAAAAACTGTTTGTGATATGGATAATCTGCATGAATATTGTGTCGTTTGTTTTGTTTGGCGTGCAAAGGTAAAAAAAACTTTGAACATACAAAAATTAAGTGGGTAACTTATTGCTACGTTTAGAAAAAATAACTATATTTGCAGCGCGAAACAGAACAAATCCCCAGAAGACTATGGCTGAAATATTAGACGAAACCGACTTGCAGATACTGAAAACGCTGCAAAAGAATGCGAAGCTGACCACCAAGGAGTTGGCCGATGCTGTTCATCTCACCCCTACCCCGGTCTTCGAGCGCCAAAAGCGGTTGGAGAAGAAAGGCTACATTAAGAAGTACGTAGCCATCCTCGACCCAGACAAGCTGAACCAAGGGCTGCAGGTGTTCTGCAAGGTAAAGCTCCAGCAAATCAACCACGAGATGGCCGACAACTTCACGCGCCGCATCCTGCGCATCCCCGAGGTGACCGAGTGCTACAACACCTCGGGCGCGTACGATTATCTGTTAAAGGTACGCGCCCGAGACATGAAGCAGTATCAGGAATTCGTGCTCAACAAACTCGGCGACATTGAAAACATCAGCGCCATCGAGAGCACCTTCGTCATGAGCGAGGTGAAGCAGAGCTACGGCATTAACTTAGGCCAATAAAAGGCTTCGCTACAGAACGCCGGTCATCAGCTATCAGAAGAGTTTAGCGGGATAGACGCCCTCGTCAACGAGACTCTGGATACGTTCGACAGTAGCCTGGCGGTCGGCGGCATAAGTGACACCGAACCATTTCGACGTCGTGTCGAGCACCTCGCAGGTAGCCGTTCCCTCGGTGATGAGTTTGTTGACCATCAGGGGAATGAAGAACTCTGCCTTCAGGTTCTCCATATTCTTCGGGTCGCTGAGGAACTCCTTGAAGTAAGCCTCGGAGTAGTCGAAGTAGTCAGGGGTAAAGCCCCACATATTCATCGACACCGGCACGTTCTCATCCAGGGGAATCCACTCGTCGCCGTCCTTGTAGCAGATGGCGTTGCCTTTGTCGGCCTGACGCAGGATCTCCGTACGCTCAACGACATCCGTCAGGTGACGATTTTCGTTGTAGGCACAGACGCCACGGGCCACAGAGCCGTTTTCAGAGAGGGTGTTGCACACACGGAAGCCCACCATTGCATACTTGTTCTTAGAACCTTCTGGCAGGTTGCTAAGGTACTTGCCGATCTGCATGAAAGCATCGCGACCGTAGAAGTCGTCGCAGTTGATGACGCAGAATGGCTCCTTGATAACATCCTTACCCATCAGCACAGCGTGGTTCGTACCCCAAGGCTTCTGACGACCCTCTGGAACGGTGAAGCCGGCGGGAAGTGAGTCGAGCGCCTGGAAGCAGAGCTCGCAAGGCACCTGGCCCTCGTATTTCGATAGAATCTGTGTACGGAACTGCTCCTCGAAGTCCTTACGGATTACCCATACAATCTTGCCGAAACCGGCCTGTATGGCATCATAGATGCTGTAGTCCATAATCGTCTCGCCGTTAGGGCCGAGTCCGTCGAGCTGTTTGAGTCCACCATAGCGGCTTCCCATACCTGCTGCAAGCAGGAAAAGAGTTGGTTTCATAGTTCGTTGTTTTTAAGTTGTTTCGAAAATGTTGCCACAAAGGTACAGAAAAGAATTGAAAAATTAAAGAATTGAAGAATTGAAATGCTTTGTCTTGTTGTTTTTTAACGATTCAGCCTTTTTCCTTCATTATTTCAATTCTTCAATCCTTCAATTCTTAGAACGGATATCCAATGGCCAAATGAAGCGATTGGGCATCACGGAAGCGATGGATGTTAAAGTATGAGGAGCGACCGGTATCATAGGGAGCGTGCAACGCCAGTCCCCAGTCCATGCGCACCACGAGGAAGCCTAGGTCGTAGCGCAAGCCGACACCCGTACCGAGGGCTATCTGGCGCAAAAATGTCGACCAGTGGGGTTGCATATCCTTCAGCATGTTGTTGATATAATTAGCCGCAAACATAGCATCATCATAGGTCATATCCTCGTCTTCGTTATAGAAATCGTCGGGCGAGAATTGCTCGTCTTTCCATCGCCAGACGTTGCCAGCATCAAGAAACACCGCACCATGGAGATTACCGAAAAGAGGTGTACGGTACTCAAGGTTTGCCACCAGTTTCAGGTCACCGTTCTGCATGAGGTAGTTGAACTGCTTGTTTCCTTGCAGTCCGGCAAACGAGCCAGGGCCGATGGTACGTACACCAAAGGCACGGATGCTGTTAGCTCCACCGGCATAGAACAACTCGCTGAACGGTGTGTCGTTGACACCAGTATTGCCGAAACTACGCAGGAAGCCAGCATTGAGATGGGCCACAAATGTCTGGTTCTTCCCCAGATGCCACGAGCGCGTAAGGTCGGTCTCGAACCTGATGAACTGTGCATATGGGTTCTTGAACAGTTGCTTGTCCTTTTGGTTCCACGACTTGCCACGAGCCATGTCACAGAGGGCGAGGAGGTTGCCCGACTCCTCGATGGTGAACTCCCAGCGCAACGGATGACGTTCACGCGTATATAAAAAGGTATAGCGCATCTTAGGAACGAAGTAGTCCTCCATCGTAGCGTTCAGATAGAGGTTATCGTTCATGATACTGTCGAACTTCGCTGTATGGCTGTTCATGAACTGATACTTCAGCGTTAGCGGCGAAAATTCATGACGGAGGTACTGCGTGGTCTGCCATCGGTATGTCCACTCACCCGAGACGATATGCATCTTATAGTATCCCGGACGACGGATAATGTCGCTCGATACCTTGGCATAGGTCGTCGGTGGGCTAAAGAAGCGACGCGGACGGCGTCTCTGCCCTTCTTTCTTGTTTCCAAAAAGGTTACGACGACCAGTATCGCTGTCGTAGAAGGGTGTAATGATGCGCGGGAACTCTATTGAGGCATCTATACCGTACTGATAGCTATTCATGTCGCTGCCACCACTATTCTGCCACTCATAGGCACCATGGAGGTTGACGTCCAGATTCTCACCTCCGTGGAAAACGTTACGACGGGTGATACCGACTCGCGCCTCAGGGCCATAGCGGCCGCTGGTACGTCCAATGGCGTTAAACTCGCTGTAGGCGTCATAGGGCTTATCGAATGTGCAGTTTAGGCGAAGGTCCAACGAGTCGGAGTCTTGTCGAGGGGTAAACAGCATATCAACACTACTGAAAACCCCCGTTGCGTTAATCTTGCTCACCGACTCTTGATGCTTCTCGTAGCTGTAAGGCTGACGGGAGCGCAGGCGCAGGTTGCGGAGGATGACAGCAGGACGTATTGGTGACTTCTCGCCATTATAGTGAATGGTCAGCGAACGGCGAACCTGACTGTCCGTCAGCTGTTCGCGGAACGACTTACGCAACTGTACGTCGACCTTCCCTATATACCACTTTCGCAAGGACTCGTCAGGAAGTTCCGACGCCAGATGCAGGCGTACATCTGCCTTACCTGCCGTAGCAAACGTGTCAGCGAGATAGGTTGTATAGCTCGGCGAATAGTAGTAATAGCCGTTGTTACGCAGCAGCGTGGATATGCGGCTACGCTCTCCGTCGAGTGACGCGACGCTGAAAGGCTCGCCGCTTTTCAGCAACCGTTCGGAGGCAGTAGAGTCAATCAACTGTTGTATGTCATCCGGAAAACCGACGTAGGCCATACTGTCGACGGTAAAGAGAGAGTCGAGACGGATGCTATAGGCAAGCTTCGCCTTCTTGGGGTTCTTTCGCTGCACCTTCTCGTAGGTCACGTCTCCACGCAGATAACCGTAATTCCTCAATACGGAGCGCGCCACAGAGGCACGCAGGGCAGGGTTCACCTGACTCATGAGCACCGGCGGCTTGCCGAACGACTTTGCCATCCACTGGGCAAAGCGGCTCTTACGGCCAGAGTAGCGGTTGTAGACCCACAAGTGCCACGACCAGGGTACACTATAGTAACTGCTGCCAAAGAGCGAGCCGTTGGGTTCCGTAGCCAACGCAGCCTCTACCTCTTCCTTCATCGTTGCCAGATGGCTGGCGAAACTGTCTTTCTGCTCGTCAACGTAGACGATGGTCTTCAACCCTGTGAACAACTGGTCGTCCTCAGGGATGTTCTTCGTCATGGAGCAGCCGCACAGCAATGCCGTCAAGCCCAAAAGCCATCCTATATGTCGCAAATCACTTTTCATCGTTCTTCGTTTCTCCTTTCTCCTCGCTCGAATCAACGTCGTTCGTTACTCCATTCTCCTCGCTCGACTCTCGAACTACGGTTCTTCTTTCTCTTTCCTCGTTGGTCGTCACGCGGGGCTCCACTCTCTCTTCCTTACCAAAGAGCTTATCCAGCTTACGACGCCAGAGGAAGCCCACGCCATATTCGCCGGTGTAGCCCTCGAGCCAGTCGTAGACATTCTGTTTGTAGAACACCTTCAGGTTTTTAGTCGCTTCCTGATTCAGGCGATACTCCATGGTGACATTGTCGAAGAACGACTGTTGCTGTCCCATGGCTGCGTTCTCGCCCGACGTCACCTTGCCGCCTATCTGCAATCTCAGTCTATTGTTCATGAAACGCTTGGCGAAACGGAAAGAGTAGTCGGTATGCATCTGACCAGAGGCATCTGTCGTGTTGTCGATGCCCACCTGAACGTCGAGTGTCTTCAGCGCCGAGCCGGCAATCTGATTGATTTCTCCCTGCAGGAAAGCGCTGAGGGCGGAGTTCATGGAGAACCCGTTGGTATCGCCGTTGGCCAGGTACATTCCCGTAGTCAGCATGGTCACGGCAATCTTTCCGCGCTCTTCGACTGACATAGTCGTCAGCTCGCCGCTTATAGTTTGGTCCTCAGGGGCATCAATAATGAACTGCAGGCCCATATCGTTCAACGTCCTCGTAATCTTCACACCACAGTCGAAGGCTACGCTGCGGCTGCCTCCATTCTGGTCTCTGACGACGGCTTTGGTATGCTCTATAGCAGTAATGTTCAGCCGCGGGTTCATGGGGTCGCCGGTGAACTCCACATAGCTGCCGTCACTAATGGTGAACGTCTTCAGCGGGATGATGGGCAACGAGTACTTCATCTCGCCACTCGTCAGCGTGTAACGTCCCGACAGGTTGATACCCTCGCTGTTATACCTCATGCGGAGGTCGCCTCCACCATTCAGGTCTATGTAGTTCGTCTGATCGGTATTCAGGTTACACAATACGTGGGAGCCCGTGGACACATTGATGGTCAGGTCGACATTGAGTCCTGACGGTGTTGGCCTGGTGACGACAGTTTCGGTACTGTCAGTAAAGTCGGTAAACTTCACGAGCTCATCCAAACGGTTGTCGGTAGAGAGCGGTGAGTCCAGGAGCATATAGACCATATCGGTGGAGCCCAGCACGTCAAGGCGACCGCGCATATTCAAAGCCTCCAACGGTCCCTGCAAGCGTGCGAAGAAGTTGACGAAGGCCTTGCCAAAGGCTATCGACTTAGGCTCTTGGCGGGCATTGATGAGCAGCATATTACGGGCACGCATCTGCAAGTCCATCGTGATACGGTCGAGATTGCTGAAGTCTATCTCACCCTTCATGTTCAAGGGTTCTTCGTTGTAGGCATAAAGTCCGAAGTTCTCCAGCAGCAGCTTTGATTTGACGATGCGCACAGGGTCGTTATCGAAACGCATTCGGATACCGTAGGGATGGCTGACGAGGTAGGCATCCTCGACGTACACCTCGCCGTCGACCACCGGATGGCTGGTCGTGCCCTTGATAGCGAGACTGCCTTCAGCATATCCCTCCAAGCCTATCAGCTGGTCGGGCACGAAACCGTTGGCCATCGACAGGGGGAAGCGCGTCATGGTGAACGTCGCATCGATGGACGTATCGCCGTTGGACGAAGAACTGGGCGTGAGATGTCCGCTGAGCAGACCGAACTCCTCGTCGTCAAGCATCAAACGGGCCTCGATGATGTGGCTGGTGGCTGTCTGGTGCTCGTCGTCACCGTCTTTCATCAGGTAGTCGAACTCTGCGCTGATGTTTCCTATCGGCGAACCTTCAAAGGTCATCTGTTCGATAGCCATATCGCTGACCACCGAGATGTTCTCCTGCTTGTTCTGGACAATATGGTAGTCGCCGTTCAGCTTGCCCGTGATCTGCGGCAGGAAAGGCATGGCCGACGTCAGCTCACCAAGATCCAGACGGTTCACGGAGACGGTCAGGTCCTGGAGATTGTCGTCGCTCGAGCTGTCGTCAGTATAGATTTTCAAACCCGTGCGGTCATCGGCAACGAGGTCTATCTTGGCCTGTATACGCTTATTGCTACCCAGGAAGATGTAGTTGTCCTTGTTCAGGTTGAACTCCTTATATCCAATTGTCGGACGCTCGGGCATCAGACGGAAGCGGATGCCTTCGTCCTCCATCTCGGCCGTTGCCCCCAGACGCACACCGAGTAGGCCGCGGTCGTCATAGAAACGGAGACCTGCCAGCGCACCGTGCTCATGGACATGACCGTCGATAAGGGCGTTGAACACCATCTGCGGATTATGCTTGTTGTTACGCACCTGTCCCTGATAAGTCAGACGGTCGCCCTTCTGTCGCAAGTGCAGGCTGATGGTGTCAATACGCGTGCTGTCGTAGATCAGCGAATGGATATACGCATCGCCGTTGATGCCTGTCTCCGGCGATGTCGTCAGGTCGACAAGCATATCCTTCATGTCGATGTTGTTGGTACGGAGAATAGCCGTCAACGGGTTGTCCTGTCCGCTGGTAACGTAGAGACGCATCGTAGGCAGCAACCGACGGATGGCCGGCTGGTCTATCACCTTGTCATGGTACTGGGCGACCACCGAGTCTCCAAGTGTCGACAGCTGACTGAGCAAGCGCTGGTAGCCACCGCTGACGTCGGCCTTCACTATCAGACTGCCACTCTGCAGCCGGGCGATGGTCGTATCGCGGTCGGTCTTCAGATAGACGTCCAGGTTCTCGGGATGATAGGTACTGTTCTCGTCCTTGATATACAGACTACCGAGTAGGCCTTTCACCTCATACGTCTGCTTCATGTCGGTCGTCAGGTCGACGGTGCCCTTGACGCCAATGGACAGCGGATTGTCTGTAAGGCGCAACTGGTAGAGATCCACTAATTGCAGGTCGGTGGTGACGGCAGCTGAGATCTGTTTCTTGCCGAGCTGTGCGTCTATGCCGATAGTACCGTCGAAGAGCTGGTTGTGTCCCGTCAGGTCGGCCAGGGCATGACCGTCTTTCAGCGTTGCCTGCGCCTTGACATTGTCAATGTTCCAATGGCCATAGCGCAGCTGCTGGATGGTGGCGTCGGCCGTCAGCGTGCTGTGAGGACTGAGGAAGTCCAGCCCCCTACCCTCTACCTTCGCGTCGGCCGTCACGGTATAGATAGAGTCGCGAGGCATGAAATGGTGGATGTTCAGCCGACGCACGCTGATATCCGCAGCATAGCGCTCGGTCACGCCGTTATAGTTTCCTTTCAGGGCTACCGTTCCCTCTCCCTGACGGGCAGTAAGGTCGGCGGTATAGCTCTTGCCGTTGGCTTTCACCGAACCTTTCAGCGATGAAGGCGGAATGACGATGGACGCTGGTAGGAGCGGTCTGACAAAGTCCATGCCCAGCATCTCGCCGTCCACGTTGAGGTCGGCCTCTAGACGGTCCATGTCGGTGACATGATGTAGGGTGCCGTCGGTCTTCAGATGGAAGGCTGTCGGCAACTGGATGTCAAGTCCCGTCAGTTCCATGCGTTCCATGTTTCCGTTGACCGACCCTTTCACCGTCAGCGGATGGTTCGGCCACTGGCGTAACATCTGCTGCGGCAGGCTGCTGCCAAAACGCACGATGTCCTGCTTGCCTATCTGGGCGTTCAGTCGCACACGGGCTTTGCCGGGATTCAGCGAGTCGAGCACGCTGAAGTCCATGTCGACCTCAGCCTCAATATCGGAGTCCGTCGTTCGCAGCACCATTCCGGGCATCTGTATATGGCTGAAGGCGGTGTCCAGCTTCACGCCGCCCCTGAGTTCTGTCAGCTGCAGTCCTGTCTGCGCCTCTTTCAGCGACGCCTGGCGCACGTAGAAGGACGTTCCCTGAGGACCGTAGTAGATGGAGTCGACGCCGAGGCGGATATCCTGGACATCGGCCACCTCGCTCACCCTGCCCTCGTTGAGATCCAGACTACCAACGCGGTAGATGCTGTTCTCAAGGTCGATGTCGGCCTCGCGGGCAACGGCCTGCCCCAGATAGGCGCCGATGTGTGTTGAGTCGTCCGGCAGGTGGATGCTAAGCTGTGTGCGACTGATGGTCAGCGAGTCGGCATTGATGCGCCACTTCACGTCGCTCGTCGTCGTGTCAACAGCCGCCGTATCGCTCAGCGCGATGTCGAGGTTCGCATCTGCCAGTCGGGCGCCGTTCACCTCTGCCGTCTCACGGTCCAGGTCGATGCCGCGGGAGCTGAGCCACAGTTCTCCGACGGAGCCCTTCACCCGCAGATCGCTGATGAAGCCATTGGTATTCAGTTTTGCATCATTTAGCGATAACTCATTAATTACTACGCGCTTATCAAAAAGCGGTTTAAGCTTTACGTCAAGCACCATCGTGCGGACATCCGCCAAGGTGTCGCCCTCGTGGATGGCCAGAAAATCGTTCAGCTGAAGGTCGAGCGGCCACTTCAGGCTGACGCTGCCCACGGTGACCGTCATCCCCGTTTTCTCCGATGCGATGGCCGCCACCTTCTGGACGGCCCAGTTCTGTACTGGCGGCACATAAAGCAGAGCGACAAGCAGCAGCGGCAACAACAGGATTGTCACCACACAGATACTTATCCACTTCAACATCTTCTTCATGCGCATACCATATTATAGTAATACGAACCTCAGCGATTCATAGAACAGCTTGATCAGGAAATAGAGGACGATGAGCGGCGCTGCCTTCCTGATGCCCACGGTGAACGACCAGACGGCATCGGTCAGACTGGCGAAGCTGCCAGACATCAGACCGTAGGTGAACGACGCCAGCAGGAGGGCGAACGTGACGATGGGTACCAGCGCACGGCTGAAGGCCGACGGAAACAGGGCGCCTGTCGACGACAGTAGGACGGCGTGCGGCACAAGGGTGAGTGTCGCCAGCACAACCACGTCAAGCAGCAACAGCAACACGACGGCGGTCAGCGCGGTACGTTCGCGATAGGTGACCGGCGTGGAGCGTCGTCGCAGAAGCTGTGGAAGACCGCTCTGCCACAGGCTGCCAAAGGCTACTGCCAACAGCAACAGCCAGACGAGCCACGGCGATGCCATCATGGTTGTGAAGGAGCCAAAGAGCCAGCGCACGCCCTCAGAGGAGAGCAGCGCGCGCACGCCTCCCGTCATCGCAGCCGACAACAGCCACGACACGAGCACCAGCACCAGCTCTGCCAGCACGAGTGCCATCACTCCCCACGCGAAGACTCGCTTGAAACGCTCTTCACTCTTCATCCGGTTCCAGGTTGTCAAGGTCGAGGATACGCAGTTCCAGCGCCCTGACGACAAGTCGTGTGGCGTTGATGCCCGTCACGCTGTCGGGAAACAGCTTGCGCATGAGCTCCGACTGCCGTTTCTCCAGGCTCTTCACACCAAAGGGCATACCGCGCAAGGTGGTAATCTGCTCCTTGGTATAGCCGAGGGCCAGATGGCGCAGGAAGCGCTCGTCGTACTCGTCAATCTCGTAGTTCACCAGGGCCTCCTGTTTCGCCAGCTGTGCGTTGACGGCACGCTTGAAGCGCTCCACGATCTTGCGCAGTATCGGCTCGTTGAACACCAGTTGCTTGCCGTCCATGACGCTCTGTACATCGTTGCGCGTCAGCAGCTCGCCGGTCTTCAGGATGATGCCGTCGGCTCCGGCGTCAAGCACGTCGACCCAGAGCTTCTCGTTGAGAATCTCGCCGGTGAAGATGAGCACCTTCACGTTGGGGTGCATCTCTTTGGTCGAGCGGCACAGTTCGACGCCGATGGTCGTAGAGCCGCCCAGTCCGAGGTCCAGCAGGACGAGGTCGGGCAGCTGCTGTTTCAGCACCTTCCAGTATTCCGACTCGTTGCTGGCCGTACCGATGACCTCCGCCTCGGGGATGTCGTTACGGATGATGCCCAGCGTGCCCTTCATCTCCAGGGGCACGTCCTCAACTATGATTACTTTGAACTTTTCCATAAGCAGGTAGTGTTATGATGGTTTTGGTTTCGTCGTTGTCTTGTTCCTCCCTGATGCTGCAACCGCGACGGTGGCTGGCCTCACCGTGGTCGCGCGCTATCTGACGGCAGAGCAGCCAGTCGATGGCCGTCAGGGCTGACTGCTGTGTGGCGGCGGGGCCTTGGAGGACAAGCTCCACATACTTGTCATCGCGCTGTCGGCTGGTGATATCCAGGTGTTTCTGTCCCGTCATGTGCTTCAGGATGTCGAAGAGATAGCGTATCAGCACCTCATCGCCCAGGACGCCGTGGTCCAGATGCGTCAGGTGGAGTCTTGTGCGGTCGGCTTGGTGCTGCGCCTGTTCGCTGAGCAGCCCGTAGAGTTCGCGGTAGTAGGCCGTTACCTCGGGGAGCGACTTCAGGTCTTGCTGGTCTATGAGCTGTCGGATGCGCGAGGGATAGTACATCGTCTCGTGCTTCAGGGCCGACAGACAGTTGTCGAGGACCGCGTTCGACACATGGAGGTTACTCAGCTCCAGGTCCACGCGGCGTATGTCGTCCTCTATCGTCTCCACGTCGTCGCGCTGCCGCCGCTCGGCGCTATAGCGCTCGTACAGCCGGTGGCGCAGGTAGAGGAAGTAGTAGGCGGGAACGATGGCGATGAGCATCACCACGAAGAGTATCAGGGCGATGGTCCTGTTCGTGCGCGACTGCTGCATCGTCCGGCAGTAGTCCGAGAGGGTGTCGTCGGCAGACAGCTCCTTGAAGAGCTGGGTATAGATGCGGTTGTTGTACTGGTAGAGCTGCCACTCATGGAGGGCCAGCGCAGCAACGGCACTCTCGTTGCGCATATCCAGTATGGTGTGGTAGTTGGTGGCTACGGAGTCGTGGAGCCACACCACCTCGGGCGGCGTTACCGACGTGTCTCCATGCCCCAGGAGGAGGACGGTGCCCTGTGGCCGCTGCTGGCGATAGCTCTCGTTCAGACATTGGCGGCAGCTGTCGGCAAAGCGCAGCGTCTTGGCGTAGTCGCCGTTGATGTTCGAGAAATAGGCGGAGTCGGCATAGACGGCGGCCTGCTCCAGCGGTGTCAGCGGCTTGGCACCAAGTGTCGTGACCATCATCACCATAGCTGCTATCATAGCCATCAGCTTGCCCTTCGGCAACCGGAAGAAGAAGCGGCTACCCCTACCCTCGCGGCTCTCGGCCTGAAGTGTACAAACGGAAAATATCTGACTCGTCTTGCGGTACTTCTCGATGATGCCTTTACAGTTCAACAGTCCGAAGCCGTGGCCGCCCTCCACCTTGTGTTCGAAGACGTGGGCCAGCTGCTCGTCGGTCATGCCGACACCGGTATCGTTGACGCTCACCTCCACAAAGCCGTCGCCCTCGGTAGCGCTGACGGTCACCTGTCCGCCTTCGGGTGTGAACTTCCGGGCGTTGTCGGCCAGGGTGTTGATCATGAAGAGTGTCAGTATGCGGTCGGCTTTCACGACGGCGTCGGTGGGCTGCACGTCGAGGGTCAGTTCCTTCAGCATGAAGCTGCGGCGGCTGCGGGCGACGATGTCGAAGACCGTCTGCAGGGGGAAGCTCTCCACGCGTAGGCTCAGCTCTCCCTGTCGAAGTTGTATCCATTGTGTCAGCAGGGTGTTGTCCTGCTCTATCTGCTCCGTCAGCTCGCGGATATAGTCCAGTCGCTCCTTGTCTTCGGTACCGTCCTTCCGTTCCTTGTCTTCGGAAGTGTCCAGGCGCTTCACCTCGTGCAGCATACGGTCGATGAGGGGCGTGATGCTGTTCACCAGCGACACCTTGGCGCGCTGTTCCAGATTCAGCCGCTGGGCTTTCTCAAGATGCAGGCGGCGCACGGCCAGCTCCTCCTGTCGTTCCTCTATCAGGTCGTCGAGGGGACTGTTGCGTCGCTGCTTACGGTTCAGGTGGTTGAAGAGCCACAGCAGGAACACCAGCAGGACGATGGCAACGACGACGGCCAGCAGAATCCAGTTCAACTGGCCGACGGTGCTCTCGAGCTGGCTGGCACGGGCCTCCAGCTGACGGTCCTGACGGGTCTGTTCCTGAAGGTCCAGGTAGCGGTTACGGTACTGGTCGCTCGCGGGCTTGTCGTTGACGGCGGCAAAGGCTACGCTGAGCTGTTCGTAGATGCTCGCCACAAGGTCGGGAGCCTGGTTGATGAGCGTGTCGGAAAGGGCCTGCTCCAGATACTGCAGGGCACCTTCGTAGTCGCCTTGCGCACGGAAGCAGGATGCCATCGTGCGGTAGGCACCGGATATCTGGTAGACGTCTCCATAGCTTCGGAACAGCATGAGTGCACGGTCGGCGAGCCACAACGGCAGCTCGTCGTCGTAGACATCCTCGTCGCAGACCATCGCCAGGCCCGCGGCGTTGTTCACAATCAGGCGCTCACGGCTGTCGGCGTCCGTCAGGTGCTCGGCCATCGCCTCCTGGGCGTTGGCGGCAAAATAGGGGTAGTCGTACTGGCTGGCCACCTGGAAGCATCGCAGCAGACAGTCGAACTCCTGCTGGCTGACGTCTTCCTGCGTCCCTTCCGTCAGTATGCCGCCTGCTCCGATGTTGTAGAGGTAGTTCAGGAACTGGGCGGTATCGCTCTTCACGGCCTCCGCGTCGATGGCCAGCATGGCCTCGCTCGACTGGCGTTCCAGTCCGACATAATAATAATAGGTGGAAGTGACGATGGCCAGCTCGCTCTCAGCATATACCAGACGACGCTGTTGACGCTCCGAGAGATCCGCACGTTCCTCGTTGACACGCGCCAGGGCTCTGACGGCCTGCTCGCGGTAGTCGTAGAAGTCGCGGTTTCGCGATCGCCGCTGGCAGAGTCTCATCTGCTGGACGTCGGCCACGAGCAGCTCTATCTGGTTGTCGGTCATCTTCGGCACGGAGTCGAGCAGCTGCTGGGCATGGTCGTAATCCATGCGGACCATGCTGACGAAGGCCAGGTTGTTCAAAGCCTCGGCACGCTGGTCGTCATGGCACGTCGGCATACTGAGCGCCTGGCGTGCATAATACTCCGTGGAGTCGATGTTACGGTAGTGATAGGCGTAGGAAAGTGAATTCAGCTTGTCCACCTGCTGCCTATCAGAGGGTGAACAAGCTGAAATAACAAATGTTACCGCTATGAGCTTAAGCGCGAGCCTTAGCCACATAGCCAAGCGCCTCCTTGCACTTGTCGGTCACGTACTGCCAGTCGCCGGCCTTCACCTTGTCCGAGGGGAAGAGCTTCGAGCCCATGCCAACGCAGAAGACACCGGCCTTGAACCACGACTTGAGGTTCTCCTCCTCGGGAGCAACACCGCCGGTGACCATGATCTTCGACCAGGGCATCGGAGCCTTCAGACCCTTCACCATGTTCGGGCCTACGACGTCGCCGGGGAACACCTTCGTCAGGTCGCAGCCCAGCTCCTGAGCCTTGCCAATCTCGCTGACGGTCATGCAGCCGGGGCAGTAAGGCACCAGACGGCGGTTGCAGACGGGAGCGATGTCGGGGTTGAACAGCGGGCCCACGACGAAGCAGGCACCCAGCTGGATGTACAGGGCTGCCGTGGGAGCGTCGACGACGCTGCCGATGCCGAGAGCCAGCTCGGGGCACTCCTTGTCGGCCCACTTCACCAACTCGCCGAACACCTCCTGAGCGAAGTCGCCGCGGTTGGTGAACTCGAACGCGCGGACACCACCCTCATAGCAGGCTTTCACCACATTCTTACAAGTCTCGAGGTCTTTGTTGTAGAACACGGGGACCATACCCGTATCGCCAATCTTCTTCAGTACGGCTATCTTATCGAACTTTGCCATAATTGTCAATTTTCCATTATCAATTATCAATTAGCTAAAGCGTTAGCGCTGTACGCGACCGTTGGCATTACCGCCGGCCAGGCTCTCCACCTCGTCAACGCTCACCAGGTTGAAGTCGCCGTTGATGGTGTGCTTCAAGGCGCTGGCAGCCACGGCAAACTCCAGGGCCTCGCCCTGCGTCTCCTTCGTCAGCAGACCGTGAATGAGACCGCCGGAGAACGAGTCGCCGCCACCGACACGGTCGATGATCGGGTTGATCTCGTAACGCTTCGACTGGTAGAACTCCTTGCCGTCGTAGATCAGGGCCTTCCAGCCGTTGAACGTGGCGCTGTAGCTCTCGCGGAGCGTCGAGACGACATACTTGAAGCCGAACTCTTTCATCATCTGCTTGAAGATGCCCTCGTAGCCGCTGGCATCGGTCTGGCCGCCCTCAACGTCGGCATCGGGCTTGAAGCCCAGGCAGAGCTCGGCGTCCTCCTCGTTGCCGATGCACACGTCGACATACTTCATCAGGGGGCGCATGATGCTGATGGCCTTCTCCGACGTCCACAGCTTCTTGCGGAAGTTCAGGTCGACAGAGACGGTGACGCCATGGCGCTTGGCTGCCTCACAGGCGAGCTTGGTCAGCTCGGCAGCCTTGTCGCTGATAGCGGGGGTGATGCCGCTCCAGTGGAACCATGCTGCACCCTCCATGATCTTGTCGAAGTCGAAGTCGGCAGGACTGGCCTCGGCGATGGAGCTATGGGCACGGTCGTAGATCACCTTCGACGGACGCATCGATGCACCGGTCTCGGCGTAGTACAGACCCACGCGGTCGCCACCACGGGCCACGAACTCGGTGTTCACGCCATAGCGGCGCAGGGCATTGACGGCAATCTGGCCAATCTCATGCTTCGGGAGCTTCGAGACGAAGTAAGCCTCGTGACCGTAGTTGGCCACGGAAATAGCGACGTTAGCCTCACCACCGCCAGGGATGATGCGGAAAGATTCACTCTGAATGAAACGGTCGTTTCCTTGCGGAGACAGGCGAAGCATGATCTCGCCCAATGTTACGATTTTTGCCATTGTTTGTTTGTTTTAGTTTGGATAGATTAATGTTTCCTTTTTTTTTTTTGCAGCGACAAAGTTACGCTCTTTTTTTCAAACTACCAAATATTGCGCGAAAAATCTTCCGTAACCGATTTCGTAACGCTGAAATTTGGCGGTATCAAAGATTTTATTTAACTTTGCCGCCGCATTTCACGAAACGAACCATGGCAAAGGAAAATATCAGGATCAAGGACATTGCAGAACGCGCCGGCGTCAGCGTAGGAACCGTCGACCGCGTGCTGCACAACCGCCCCAACGTGTCGAAGAAAGCCCTCGAGAAGGTGAACAAGGCCCTCGAGGAAATGGACTATAAACCTAATATGTACGCATCCGCGCTGGCGTACAACAAGTCGTACACCTTCTACTGCCTGCTGCCCAAGCACGAGTCGGAGGCCTACTGGGAGGAGATTGAGGAGGGCTGCCTCCAGGCCTGCGAGCAGCGTCGCGACTTCGGCATCTCCGTCGAGTTCATCTACTACAACCGCTTCGACGTGAAGACCTTCGAGAAGGCTACGGCCGACTGTATGAAGCAGACACCGTCGGGCGTCATCGTCGTCCCCTCGACGCTCGAGGTGACGCGCCGCTTCACCGACCAGCTGCACGGGCGGCAGATACCCTTCATCCTGCTCGACTCCTATATGCCCGACCTCCGGCCCCTGTCGTTCTACGGCCAGGACTCGTTCCAGAGCGGCTACTTTGCAGCACGAATGCTCATGCTCATCGCGTGGAAGGAGAAGGAGATCATGCTCATGAAGCAGATGCGCAACGGCAACGTCGCATCCAAGCAGCAGGAGAACCGCGAGACCGGCTTCCGCCACTACATGCGCGACCACTTCCCCGCCGTGAAGATTACCGAGGTGAACCTGCCCCTCGACGAGGAGCGCGACAACTACGACGACATCCTCGAGCAGTTCTTCTCCAAGCACCCGCAGGTGCACCATTGCATCACGTTCAACTCCAAGGCACACCTCGTCGGCGAGTTCCTCTCCCGTTCGAACCGCCGCGACATACAGATCATGGGCTACGACATGGTGCCCAAGAACGAGGAGTGCGTCAAGGACGGCAGCATCTCCTTCCTCATCGCCCAGCACGCCTACCGCCAGGGCTACTCCTGCATAGAGACGCTCTTCGAGGCCATCGTGCTCAAGAAGAAGGTGAACCCCGTCAACTACATGCCCATCGAGATACTCACCAAGGAGAACGTCGCCTTCTACCGGCGCACCTTCAAAGGCTAGAGACTATTACAAATTACTAATTACTAATCATACATGGAACAAGCTACATTTCTGAAAATCAATCCCGCCGACTCCGTCGTCGTCTGCCTGCAGCCGAAACGGAAAGGCGAAGTCATCGACATCGACGGCCGTCAGGTCACCCTGAGCCAGGACACGCCAGCCGGACACAAAGTGCTCATCCGCGACGTCCGCGAGGGCGAGGACATCATCAAGTACGGCTACCCCATCGGCCACGCACGCCAGGACCTGAAGGCTGGCGACTGGGTGAACGAGGACAACCTGAAGACCAATCTTTCCGGTACGCTCGATTATACATATAATCCTGTTGGAGAGGAGCTTAGAATACCTAACGAGAAGCGAAGCTTTAAGGGTTACCGCCGCAAGAACGGCGACGTCGGCGTGCGCAACGAGATATGGATTGTGCCCACCGTGGGATGCGTCAACGGCATCGCCGAACGACTCGTCCACAAGCTCATGCAGGAGACCGGCGGAGAGGGTGTCGATGGCATACACGCCTGGCACCACAACTACGGCTGCTCACAGCTCTCCGAGGACCACGAGAACACCCGCAAGGTGCTCCGCGACATCTGCCTCCACCCCAATGCCGGCGCCGTACTCGTACTCAGCCTGGGCTGCGAGAACAACCAGCCCGAGGACTTCATGCAGATGCTTGGCGACTACGACAAGGAGCGCATTCGCCTGCTCGTCACACAGCGCGTAGAGGGCGACGAGGTGGAGGCTGCTATGCAGGTACTCCGCGAGCTCTATGCCATTGCTAAAGAAGACCGTCGCGAGGAGGTGCCCGTCAGCGAGCTGCGCGTCGGCTTGAAGTGTGGCGGCAGCGACGGCTTCAGCGGCATCACCGCCAACCCGCTCGTCGGCGAGTTCAGCGACTGGCTCGTGGCACAGGGCGGCACCAGCGTCCTCACCGAGGTGCCCGAGATGTTCGGCGCAGAGACCATCCTCATGAACCGCTGCCGTACCGAGGAGCTGTTCCAGCAGACCGTCTCGATGATCAACAACTTCAAGAACTACTTCCTCTCACACGGCGAACCCGTCGGCGAGAACCCGTCGCCGGGCAACAAGGCAGGCGGCATCTCAACCCTCGAGGACAAGGCCCTCGGCTGCACCCAGAAGTGCGGCAAGGCGCCCGTCTCTGGTGTCATGGAGTACGGCGACCGCCTGCAGGCCAAGGGACTGAACCTGCTCTCAGCACCCGGCAACGACCTCGTAGCCGCCACGGCACTCGCCTCCTGCGGCTGCCATCTGGTGCTCTTCACCACCGGCCGCGGCACGCCCTTCGGCACCTTCGTACCCACCATGAAGATAGCCACCAACCCCACCCTGGCCAAGAATAAGCCCGGATGGGTCGACTTCTCCGCCGGACAGCTCATAGAGGGCCGCACCATGAAGGAGCTCGTCCCCGAGTTCATCGACAAGGTACTGGCCGTTGCCAGCGGCGAACAGGCACGCAACGAGGAGAACGGCTATCAGGAAATCTCCATCTTCAAGAACGGCGTCACCCTCTAACATTCCAGATAGGTGCCACTTTTCGAGGAATAAGTGGCACTTTTTGCTGAATAAGGGCCGCCTTTTACAGAAAAAGAGCCACTTTAGTGAAAATAGCGTCTACATTTTGAACGACCTTCGAATTGCAAAACGGTGCATTGGGAGCGGAAAAAGGCACTTTTTACCCCGAATTTAAGGGCTAAAATGCCTGTTTTTGATGCATTCTTTACCTTTTCCGAGGTTCGGCATTGCGGGTGCCTTGTGTTTACTAATGTTGTATCTCATTGATAATCTGCTTTTTAGATGAATTAAACATGGCTGAGCGTTCCAGTTCCAGTTGTTCCAGTTATTTTTTTGGAGTTCCATTATTCCTCTATATTATATATAACTATCTAATTATTAATTAGTTATATAATAATAGAAGGGAGTTTTGTCCTTCGATTTTTAATTGGAACAACTGGAACTGGAACGCTTCGGCCTTTTTTTTACCGTTTACTATTTTACCTTTCCTCTACCAGGCCCCACAGCGCCCATACACTCTTTTTCTGAGGCAATTCGTATTGACCTTTGTAGGTAGAGACAAAATAACTATACCCTTTGGCCATGCCCAGTCCCCTGAAGGACGTTAGAAGGTGTAGCTGAGACCGAGGGAGGTGTACTGCTTGAACTGCCAGTAGCCGAGGTCTTCGTCGCGCTTGTTGCCGTCGTCGAAGCGGGGATAGATGAAGAAGTTGGCGGAGATGTACTTCGAGACCTTGAGCTGGAAGGTGTTCTCCCACTCCACCTCAGCACGCTTGTAGGAGGTGAAGGCCCAGAAGCGGCTCTTCCACGTGACGCTCTCGGAGAGCTGCCACTTCAGGTCGGCGGTCATCTGGGAACCGGGGTCGAGCTTGTGGTGCTTGTCGGCATCGACGCCGTGACGCGAAGGGAACCAGCTGTAGTCGGTAGGCGTGGCGGTGTTCTGGTTGGGGAACTGGCTGCGGTCGACGTAGCGGTAGTTCAGGGCCAAGGGCGAGAGGTTGACGGTGCCGGTGAGTTTCTTGTTGAAGGCTTCGACCTTGTAGTCCATACCGAGACCGACGTTGAGGTTGAAGGGCGAGAAGAAGTCGGAATAGGTGCGGTGGTCGTTGGACTTCAGACCGCGTGCGAACTGTGTCCATGCGAGCATCGAGAGGGTGTAGTACCACCGTTTGGTGGCCTGCAGTCCTACCTTCGACGTGAGACGGAGCAGGTCTTCGTTGGACTTCCACTTGTGGAGCGAGTCGGACTTCGCGGTAAGGAATCCGAGCTTTGCCTCGAGCTTGTTGTCCCACTTCCACTTGCCGCGGTTGTCGTAGTTGGCCTCGGCGGTGAAGCTGCCCAGCAGCGAGTAGTTGGACTCGCCGCCCTTGTACCAGTTGTCGGAGACGTAGTTCTGCATGAACTGCAGGTAGCCGTCGGCCTTGCGTGTCCAAAACTTGGGCTTGGTGACGACGACCTCCGACGGTGCCAGCTGGGGCTCCTCGGGCATGGGCTCGGCATAGTCGGTAAGGGCGACGTCCTGCACGATGGGCTGGTCGATGTCCTGGCGCAGCGATCCTGACTCGTCGAGCTGTGTGTCGGTAGAGCGCACGAGGTCGGGGCGGTTCAGGTAGACGTTGAGCAGGGCGAGGTTGATGGCCTCGTCGGTGAGGTCGGTACCCTGGGAGTTATCAAGACTGAGGCTGGCGCCAGCCACGGAGTGGTAGAACGTCAGGGGTGTGAACAACTGGTAGTAGCGTCCGTCGACGCTGTCGGTGGGTTGTGCTGCGCTGGCGCCGAGCGTCGTGGCGGCAGCCATCATCAGGAATAGTTTTCTCATATTCATATTATTGATTGTTATCACTTTTCACGAGCGAAGCTCGATTCTTCACTCTTCACTAAAATTGCCAGTTCGGTATAGATGCGCTGTACGGGCAGTCCCATGACGTTGTAGTAGCTGCCGCGGAGACCGGTGCAGCCAATGTAGCCTATCCACTCCTGGATGCCGTAGGCGCCGGCCTTGTCCAGCGGGTGGTAGTTGTCAACGTAGTAGCGTATCTCGCTGTCGGTGAGTGGTTTGAACGTCACCTCTGTAGTAACGCTGAAACGTCGCTGGTCGTTAGTGGTTGTCAGACAGACGCCCGTTACGACGTGGTGTGTCTTGCCGCTGAGCTGCCGCAGCATCCGGCAGGCGTCGGCCTCGTCAACGGGTTTGCCGAGCACCTCGCCGTCGCAGATGACGACGGTGTCGGCGGTAATCAGCAGCTCGTCGGGTTGCATGACGCTACGGTAAGCCTCGGCCTTCTCGGCAGCGATGTATTCGGCGACATCGTCGGCAGGCAGCGACTCGGGGTAGCGCTCGTCGACACCCTCTAGGACGCGCACCTCGAACGCCAGTCCGAGACCCGTCAGCAGCTCTCTCCTACGCGGCGAATTGCTCGCCAAAATTATCTTGTACTCACTTTCCATTAAACAATTCACAATTAAGCATTAAGCATTAAGCATTAAGCATTAAGCATTAAGCATTAAGCATTCCCCTACCACCCGAAGGCGACATCGTTCATCACCCACTTGCCTTGGGCGCGCAGCACCTGCTCGATGACGTCGCGGCCGCAGCCGTAGCCGCCGCGGAGGTGGCTAACGTAGAGCGAGGCGGCCTTCACCTCGGGACAGGCATCGGCAGGACACACAGGGCACCCCACCCTACGCATGATCTCGAGGTCGGGGATGTCGTCGCCCATGTACATCACCTCGTCGTCGGCGAGGCCGTACTTCTGGAGGAACTCGTCGTAGGTCTTGATCTTCACGGCACAGCCGGTGTGGACGTCCATGATGCCCAGCCCCTCGTAGCGGCGTCGCACGGCCTGGGTGTTGGCACCGGTCATGATGGCTATGCGGAGGCCGAGCTTCACGGCGAGCTGCAGGGCGTAGCCGTCCTTGATGTTGACCGTGCGCAACGGCTCGCCGTCGGCCGACATTGTAATAGTCTCAGCCGAAAGGACGCCATCGACGTCGAAGACGATGGCCCGTATCTTTGTCAACTCGTAATTGATCATCCCAATTCTTAACTTCTTAACTTCTATAACTTCTTAACTTCTTCAATACTTTCCCACGTGAACGTTCTCCCACTTCAGTTTGTCCTCGTTCTGGGGCTTGCGCTCGTCGGCCTTGTGGCCAATGGCGATGACGCAGAGCACGGAGAGGTTCTCGGGGATGTCGAGGATGCCGCGGATGACGGTGTCGGCGCTGGTGCCGTCGCTCAGTCCGCGACCACGCATCTGCACCCAGCAGGAGCCCAGTCCCAGCTCCTCAGCCTGGTACTGCATGGAGATGGCGGCAATGGAGCCGTCCTCCACCCAGCAGTCGTTCTGCATGGGGTCGCCGAGGACGACGACGGCCAGGGGGGCACCCTTCATGAACTGCGAGCCGAGGTCCTTGGCATCGCTGAGCTTCTCGATGTCCATAGGGTCGTCGACAACCACGAACTGCCAGGCACGCTGTCCCTTCGACGTGGGCGACATGAGTGCGGCACGCATGATTAACTTGACGTCGTCGGCGTCAATCTCCTGTTCCGTGAACTTACGGTGTGAACGGCGCAGCTGCGCCAGGTCTTTGAAGTCTGTCATAGTCGTAATTGCTAAAATTTTGCTGCAAAATTACAAAAACGGATTGACAAAACAAAAGTTTTTGGCCAACTTTGGCAACATTATGACAAAAAATCCCCGTCTGAGCAAAAAAAAGAAAGAATTCTTTTTGTATTGCCCCCGACTTTTCGTAATTTTGCGCCCGATTTGCAACTATATAAAAGAGAATTATACACATTATGGTGAAGATTTCGAAAGAAGCCGCCCTCCAATACCACGAGAGCGGACGCCCCGGAAAGATTGAAGTGAAGCCCACGAAGGCTTACCGTACACAGACCGACCTCTCGCTGGCCTACTCGCCCGGCGTGGCCTATCCCTGCCTGGAGATCCAGGAGAACCCCGACGCTGCCTACCGCTATACGGACAAGGGCAACCTGGTGGCCGTCATCTCGAACGGTACGGCCGTCCTGGGTCTTGGCGACATCGGCGCCATGTCGGGCAAGCCCGTCATGGAGGGTAAGGGTCTGCTGTTCAAGATCTACGGTGGCATCGACGTCTTCGACATCGAGGTCAACGAGAAAGACCCCGAGAAGTTCTGCGAGGCCGTGGAGCGCATAGCCCCCACCTTCGGCGGCATCAACCTCGAGGACATCAAGGCCCCGGAGTGCTTCTACATTGAGAACCGTCTGAAGCAGACGCTGAACATCCCCGTGATGCACGACGACCAGCACGGCACGGCCATCATCAGCGCCGCCGGTCTGAAGAACGCTATGGAGGTCATCAAGAAGGACATCTCGAAGGTGAAGATCGTGGTCAACGGTGCCGGCGCTGCCGCCATCTCGTGTACCAAATTATATATGGCCATCGGCGCCAGGAAGGAGAACATCGTGATGCTCGACTCGAAGGGCGTCATCTCCACCAGTCGTACGGACCTGAACGAGCAGAAGAAGTTCTTCGCCACCGACCGTACAGACATCAAGACGCTGGCCGAGGCCGTCAACGGCGCCGACGTCTTCGTGGGACTGTCGAAGGGCAACGTGCTGACGAAGGAGATGGTGAAGACGATGGCCAAAGACCCCGTCATCTTCGCCCTGGCCAACCCCGTTCCCGAAATCTCGTACGAGGACGCCATGGAGGCCCGTCCCGACACGCTGATGTCGACAGGCCGCACGGACTATCCGAACCAGATAAACAACGTCATCGGCTTCCCCTATATCTTCCGCGGTGCACTCGACGTCCACGCCACCGCCATCAACGAGGAGATGAAGCTGGCCGCCGTCCACGCCATTGCCGACCTGGCCAAGCAGCCTGTCCCCGACGTGGTGAACGACGTCTACAAGGTGAACAACCTGCACTTCGGCCGCGACTACTTCATTCCGAAGCCTGTCGACCCGCGACTCATCTCAGAGGTCAGCGCCGCCGTCGCCAAGGCCGCCATCGAGAGCGGTGTGGCACGCAAGAAGATTGAGGACTGGGACGAGTACAAGGACTCGCTGACGGTGCTCCTGGGACAGGAGACAAAGCTGACGCAGAAGCTCTACGCCACCGCCGCCGCCCATCCCCAGCGCGTCGTCTTTGCCGAGGCCGTTCACCCGACTATGCTCAAGGCCGCCGTACAGGCCAAGGCCGAGGGCATCTGCCAGCCCGTGCTGCTGGGCAACGACGAGGTCATCATGAAACTGGCCAAGAGCCTGGACCTAAGCCTCGAGGGCATCGAGATCGTGAACCTGCGCCACCCCTCGGAGCAGGAACGCCGCGAGCGCTACGCCCGCATCCTGACGGAGAAGCGCCAGCGCGAGGGCTACACCTTCCAGGAGGCCAACGACAAGATGTTCGAGCGCAACTACTTCGGCATGATGATGGTCGAGACGGGCGAGGCCGACGCCTTCATCACCGGTCTCTACACCAAGTACTCGAACACCATCAAGGTCGTCAACGAGGTCATCGGCATCCGTCCCGAGTACCAGCACTTCGGCGCCATGCATATCATCAACTCGCCGAAGGGCACCTACTACATCGCCGACACCCTGGTGAACGAGAACCCCGACAGCGACACCCTCGTCGACATTGCCAAACTGGCGTCGACGGCCGTCCGCTTCTTCAACGAGAAGCCCGTCATCGGCATGATCTCGCACTCGAACTTCGGCTCCAGCCAGAGCGCAGGTGCCAAGAAGGTGAGGCGCGCCGTAGAGCAGATGCACGAGCTCTATCCCGACCTGCCCATCGACGGCGAGATGGGACTGGGCTTCGCCATGGACGACGAGCTGCGCGACGAGCAGTACCCCTTCACCCGTCTGAACGGCAAGAAGGTGAACACGCTGGTATTCCCCAACCTCACCTCAGCACGCTCCAGCTACAAGATGCTCCAAATGCTCGACGCCGACGTGGAGATCATCGGCCCGATACAGATGGGTCTGAACAAAGCCATCCACTTCATCGACTTCGGCGCCAGCGTCCGCGACGTGGTGAACATCGTCGCCGTGGCCACCATCGACGCCTACGTCGACAAGGTGAAGTCGCGCATCAACGCAGCGAAGTAATGCATCATGTGATTTTGTCGCTGGCGGCAAACCGCTATCAGAAAAGTAATCTCGCCAAGGCACGCCAGTGTCTCGGCGAGTTGCTTACTGACCTCCACTATACCGAGGAGCAATGGACGGAGCCCCTGTCGGCAAAGCGCCGCGACCTCTACCTGAACCAGCTGGCCGAGGGACGGACGACGCTCACGCAGGAGGAGCTGAACCGTCGGCTGAAGCAGATAGAGACCGACTTCGGTCGTACGCCGGAGAAGCGGCAGCGAGGCATCGTGCCCATCGACCTCGACATTCTGCTGTACGACGAACAGCGGCTCCACGAACGCGACTGGCAACGGCCTTATGTTGCCGACTTGTTGCAGCAGTTACAATAAACTGCAACGCTTCTGAACGGCAGTTACAATAAACAGCCATCTTTCTGCGTTATTACTATTGATGAACATCAGTAACCTACGCCAACGACTCCTCGCGCTTACCGTCCTGCTGACGGTAGGCCTTAGTGTGATGGCCGACAGCTTCACGCTGAAAGGCAAGATTGTCGACGAGGACGGCAGCCCCGTGGAGCTGGCCACCATCGCCTGTGTGGATCAGGGAAAAGTGGCGATGGCGTCGATGAAGGGAGAATTTAGCATACAGCTACAATCTTCTGATAGCGTGAAAGTTACCTTCTCAATGGTTGGTTATAAGACACGCACACGCACCTTCCACCGCCCCAAGGGCACGCAGACCGTGCTGATGACGCTCTACCCCCTGGACGCCCTTCAGGAGGTGACCGTCACCGAGCGGCGCCGCCAGACCACAGCCACCGAGCAGCTCGACATCAAGGACATCAAGAGCAGTCCCTCGTCGACGGGCAATGCCGTCGAGGAACTCATCCAGCAGCAGGCCGGCGTGTCGACTCACAACGAGCTGTCGTCGCAGTACAACGTCCGCGGCGGTTCCTTCGACGAGAACTTCGTATATATAAATAATGTGGAGGTGTACCGTCCCCTGCTCATCCGCAGCGGCCAGCAGGAGGGCCTCTCCGTCATCAACGCCGACATGGTGGAGCGCATCGGTTTCTCCACGGGCGGCTTCGAGGCGAAGTACGGCGACAAGATGTCGTCGGCCCTCGACATCACCTACCGCCGTCCCCAGCGCACGGAGGCCACCGTCACCGCCTCGCTCCTTGGTGCCAGCGCCTACTTCGGTACGGGCGGCAAGCACTTCACCATGAGCCACGGCCTGCGCTACAAGACCAACCGCTACCTGCTCGGATCGCTGGAGACGACGGGTGAGTACCGCCCCAGCTTCATCGACTACCAGACGTACCTCAGCTGGACACCCAGCCGCCGGTGGACCGTCGACTTCATCGGCAACATCTCGGACAACCACTACGACTTCAACCCGAAGGACCGCGAGACCAGTTTCGGCACGATGGAGGACGTGAAGTCGTTCAAGGTCTACTTCGACGGACAGGAGCGTGACGTCTTCCGCACCCTCTTCGGCACCTTCTCCGTAGCCCGCCACTTCGGCGACTCCTCGACCGTCAAGCTGCTGGCATCGGCCTTCCACACCAAGGAGCAGGAGACCTACGACATCCAGGGACAGTACTGGCTCGACGACACGCAGTCGTCGGAAAGCCTCGGCGTGGGCACCTACATGGAGCACGCACGCAACTACCTGACGGCCGATGTGCAGAGCCTGAAGCTGATGGCCAGCCACCGACTGCGCCACCACGACCTGGAGGCCGGTCTGACCATGAAGTGGGAACACATCAAGGAGCAGAGCCGTGAGTACGAGATGCGCGACTCCAGCGGCTACTCCATACCCCACACGGCCGAACGCCTGGACCTCATCTATACCCTCGCCTCGCGCAATACCATCGAATCGCGCCGCACGGAGGGCTACCTGCAGGACACCTACCGCTGGAGCAGCCACGACGACGAGACATTCTACACGCTGAACTACGGCGTGCGCTTCAGCCATTGGACGTTCAGCGGCGAGACCACCGTGTCGCCACGCGCCTCGCTGGCCGTCGTCCCCCGCTGGAACCACGACGTCACCCTCCGTCTGGCAACGGGACTCTACTACCAGGCGCCCTTCTTCAAGGAGATGCGCGACACGACGACCGTCGGCCGCCAGACCGTCGTCACGCTGAACGATCACATCAAGAGCCAGCGGTCGCTACAGTTCATCGCTGCCTTCGACTACCGTTTCCGCATGATGGACCGCCCGTTCAAGTTCACCGCCGAGGCCTACTACAAGGCCCTGTCGAACCTCGTGCCCTACAACGTGCAGAACGTCAAGGTGACCTACTACGGCGAGAACCTCTGCTCGGGTCACGCCATGGGCCTCGACATGAAGCTTTACGGCGAATTCGTGCCTGGCACCGACTCGTGGCTCACCTTCTCGCTGATGAAGACCAGCCAGCACTTCGACCACGCCTCGTCCTCAAAGAACTTCCCCCTGCCCACCGACCAGCGCTTCGCCATCAACTTCCACTTCACCGACTACTTCCCAGGCACCGAGCGCTGGAAGATGACCCTGCGGCTGGCCTATGCCGACGGTCTGCCCTTTGGTGCGCCCCACCGCGGCATCGAGCAGCAGAACTTCCGTGCACCAGCCTACAAGCGTGCTGACATCGGTATGTCGTGGCTCGCCTACGACAACGAGTCGCGTTCCTCGGCCTTCACCCTGCGTAAGGTATGGCTCGGACTGGACTGTCTGAACCTCTTCGGCATCTCCAACGTCAACAGCTACTACTGGGTCACCGACGTCACCAACCGCCAGTGGGCCGTGCCCAACTACCTGACGGGACGGCAGATCAACGCGAAAGTAACCATCGAACTGTAGGATGACAAAGAAAGAACGATACGAGGCTGTGCTCGACTACTTCCGCCAGGAAGCAGGCGACGTGACGACGGAGCTAGACTTCGGTTCCGTGTTCCAGCTGCTGGTGGCTGTGGTCCTCAGCGCCCAGTGTACTGACAAGCGCGTGAACCTGGTGACCCCTGCCCTCTTCCAGCGCTTCCCTGATGCTGCGACGATGGCCGCTGCCGACGAGGCGGAGGTCTTTGAGTATGTCAAGAGCGTCAGCTATCCCAACGCCAAGGCCGCCCACCTCGTGGCCCTTGCCCGCCAGCTCGTGGAGCGTCATGGTGGCGAGGTGCCTCAGGACATGAACGCGCTGCTCGACCTCCCAGGTGTTGGGCGCAAGACGGCAAACGTCATCCAATCCGTCGCCTTCGGTCGTGCCACGATGGCCGTCGACACCCACGTCTTCCGTGTCAGCCATCGTCTGGGACTTGTCCCGACGACCGCCAACACCCCACTAAAGGTGGAGCTGCAGTTGGTGAAGCACATCCCCGAGGCTGACATCCCCAACGCCCACCACTGGCTCCTACTTCATGGCCGCTATGTCTGCACCTCGCGCAAGCCCCATTGCGACCGCTGCGGTCTCTCCCCATTCTGTCCTTCTAAAGTGCTATGATAGCAGACCTTAACACCATGCCCCGTATGTCCGAAGAGAGATACCTCGTTTCTCATTTTCGTAGAAACTCGCTGGGAGTGAGACCAAAGTGTTTTTTGAATACACGAGTAAAATGTTGCGGATATTCAAAGCCGAGGAGTTCAGAAGTTTCTGAGATGGTTTTTCCGTCGTGCAGATAGGCGGTGGCTCGTTGCATCACGAAGTTGCGGATGATGGCTGTGGCTGTCTCGCCTGTAGCCTGACGGATAAGGTCGCCGAAGTAGTTAGGCGAAAGGAACAGCTCCTGAGCACAATAGCGGACGG
>JAEEGG010001753.1_pt1 | contig 57614 bp, 40 predicted proteins | sample 9134161 | NCBI WGS metagenome assembly JAEEGG01 (sample SAMN16246543, study PRJNA631951) | gut metagenome | biome: gut microbiome; feature: rumen; material: CR-attached | host: Bos | place: Iran: Karaj | collected 2018-10
GCAGGAAAAGTGCCAACAATAATTTAATCTTTTTCATAATCGTATGTTTTAAGTTGATAATCGTCATTAAACATCCACAGGACGGTTTTCGTGCGCCTATTTATTATTGAAAATGGTTTCCGCTTGCAAATTTACGAATAAAAACGCGAACCATTATTGTCTATTTTTAACAAAATGAAGGCGCCCACTGTCAATTTTAGACAAAAATGCAGAAATTTTGGGGATTCAGAGGCACGGGGGAGCGAAGATGATACATACGGCAAAGAAAATGTTACATGAAAGAAAGCAGAAGCTCGTCATCAATCCCAAACCCACTGAGGGGACAGCCCCTCAGGTCTCTACGCGGTTGCAGGAGTAACTTCTTCCATTTGCTGACAAACCTTTTCACTGGAAGAAGCCACAATTTTCGTTGGGAGCATTCCAATTGAAAATTTGGTGTTCTTGCGTCACTTTGTTGGCAAGCGATGTCGCGCCGACAACTTAAACAATGTGGACAAGGTGAAAAAAACGGTTGGCAGCGGCCGCTGCCATCATTGTTCCCGCCCGCTGCCATCATTGGCAGCGGCCGCTGCCAATCATGTCCCCGTCCGCTGCCAACCCAAAAGGCACGGTGTTTTTCCCCGCTTCCCCATCGCCTGTTCCCAATTTGCGGTGGACTAAATCCGCTGAGGCGACACTCGAAAAACATGGCGAGGAGGGAGCAATTGCCTTACAGTGGCGGAGAAGAGCGGTGGGGGCACTTTTGATAGGATAAGTGCATAAAGGGTAGTCCACTTGCAGGGGTAGGGGGCTGGCGCGGTATCGCAGAAGCAAATGCTTCACTTTGAGCCTGGATCATATAGCAAAAATGATCCCCCTCGAAAAAGGCACAAATGAGTTTACTTGGGCGTGATGTCAAAAGTGTTTACAACTCTCGTCAATAAAATGATGCCGCAGGTGTTTTTTTCGGAGGAAACGCCTGTTTTGTGCATTTTTTATTGTAATTTTGCAGCCGACATTTCAAGACATCTAAATAAAGTCCATTGGGAACCAACCATCACGATTGCCTATCAATGTCACTGGCATTCAGTACATTTACAGACAATGCCCTCGGACAATGCCTACTTCGTCTCCACATGCCCCCGATGTGGTGACCCCAAGAAATGTGCCTACGCCAAAAGCCCAGCTGACAACATGCTGAAAGAAAACGAACCCCACTGGTTTGTTATGCGGATAAGGAACTCCAGCCTCTCGCGACTGAAGACGCTGATGGACCTCATGGGCAACGACGACGACATTGACGAGACCTATGCCCCCATGCGCTTCATCAAAGTAAGCCCCACGAAGATGGACTTCGTGCCCTATCTTGTGAACTACATCTTTGTCCACTCCTCGTTGGAGCGGCTGAAGCGGGCGAAGAGCAGCCACGAAGACTACGAGCCGCTGCGCTTCGTGATGCACCCGTCGTTCGACGAGAAGCTGGCCAAGCGCAGCGAGGCGCTCTACATCTCGGAAAAAAGGATGGATGACTTCAAACGCGTCACCGCCGAGGAGAACGAGAAGGTGGTGTTTCTCGACAACATGAACTACGCCTGCAAGCCCAGCCAGGAGGTGCAAATCACCGAGGGGCCATTTGCTGGAGTGGTGGGACGCATCAAGCGCATCAGGGGCAACCGTGGCATCGTTATTCCCATAGGCAAGGAGATGGCGGTGGCAATAATGGACGTTCCAAGAGGCTACATGAGACTACTGACAGAAGAAGAAACAAAAAACATAGAAAGATGAAAAAGACTACATTTGTGCTGCTAATGGCAGTAGTGCTGCTCGGTGCGTGCAAGACACCCGCTGACATCGCCTATCTGCAGGATGTGAAGACCAACGAAGCCATCCAGACACAGGGCGACGGCTACATCCGCTTCTATCCCGGCGACAAGTTGAGCATCTTCGTGCATAGCCGAGATGAACAGCTGATGAACCTGTTCAATATTTCAGGTCGCAACGGAGCAATAAACACCATGACGGCCGGTGGGCAGAACTACGCCCCTTACACCGTTGACACCAACGGCGAGATTGACTTCCCTGTGCTGGGAAACATCAAGATAGAGGGGATGACGCGCGACGAGGTGGGCAAGACCATCAAGAACCGCCTCATCAGCGAGAGCCTCTGCAAGGACCCTGTGGTCACGGTGGCCTTCTACAACATGTCGTTCTCAGTACTGGGCAGCACCGGGACGGGAGTGAAGATGATCAACAAAGACCGCATCACCCTGCTTGATGCCATCGCCATGGCCAGCGACCTGGAAATTAACGGACTGCGAAAGAATGTGCTGGTGATGCGACAAGAGGGCGACAAGCAGGTGCCCTACCGGGTAGACCTGACAAGTGCGGAAGACATCTATCACTCACCGGTGTACTACATCCGACAGAACGATGTCATCTACGTGGAGCCCAACGACAAGGCGAAACGCGCCAGCACGGTGATGGGGTCGAGTGCGTTCACGCCAAGCTTCTGGTTCAGCATGTTTTCGACCCTGATGTCAACAGCACTGTTGATATATAACATCTTGAAGTGAGTGGTGAGCACCCCTTCTGCCCCCAAGGGGGCAACTTCACTCTTCACTTTAAACATCAACATAACCACCAAACAACAGAAAATGGCAACCAAAAAGACAACTGCCTACAGCCAACGGACACCCAGCAGAGAGTCGCTCAGCATCACCGACATGCTGATGGTGTGTCTGCGCCACTGGCCATGGTTCGTGCTCTCATTAGTCCTCTTCATGGGAGCCGCAACACTCTATCTGCTCCGCACACCGAAAATCTACACACGAACCACCTCCATCCTGGTGAAGAACAGCGGTGAGAAGTCGAACGACATCAAGCTGATAGAAGACCTGGGCGTGAACAACCTCTCGTCGAACATCTCCGACGAAATAGTCGCCATCCACTCGCCAGCCGCCATCTACGAGATGGTGAAGCGCCTGCACCTCGACATCAGCTACCGCCGTCCCGGCTTCTTCCGCGACGAAACACTCTATGCTGCAACGCTGCCCGTGGAGATAGAGTTCATCGACCTGGCCGACGACGTAAAGTTAGACTTCAAGCTGAAGCTGACTGGCGACAACACCGCCAACATCTCGGAGATGATGCTGCAAGGCGAACCCTTAGCCGGGGCCTTCGACATCCACATGAACGACACCACGCAGACACCCATCGGCAAGATGCTGCTGAAGCCCTCGCTCTACTATAAGAAAGAGATGCGCCAAGAGATACTGGTGAAGCGAGTGGGGTTTGTGGAGGCCTCGCAACACTACGGCAGCCTCATCACGGCCAGCCTGAAACCACAGACAAAGAACATCATCGACATTGAGTGCACCGACAACTCCATCGCTCAGGCCGACAACATCCTGAAGACCATCGTCAACATCTACAACGAGAACTGGGTGGCAAACCGCAACCAGATCAGCATATCGACCAACGAATTTATCAAGGAGCGACTGGCAGTGATTGAGGAGGAGCTGGGCGATGTAGACCAGGACATTGCCGGATACAAGAGCGCCAACGCCATGCCCAGCGTGGAAGCGGTGGCCGCCCAAGCCATGGGCCAGGAGAGTGCAGCCGACCAGCAGCGACAACTCATCAGCAACCAGCTGTATATGGTGCGCTACGTGCGCAACTACGTCACCGACCCCTCGCATGCCAACCAGCTGCTGCCCGCCAGCTCGGGTATCGGCAACGCCGCCGTGGAGTCGCAGATTGCTGCCTACAACGAGAAGCTGTTGCAACGCAACAACCTCGTGGCCAACAGCAGCGAGCAGAACCCGCTGGTGGCCGACCTCGACGTCACGCTGGCAAACCTGAAGAGTGCCATCATCAACTCGCTCGACAACACCCAGGCCACGCTCAGCACACAGCTCAACACCGTGCAGATGATGCACAGCCAAGCACTCAACAAGTTGTCGGCCAACCCGAACCAGGCCAACCACCTGCTGTCCATTGAGCGTCAGCAGAAAGTGAAAGAGAGCCTCTACCTCTTCCTGCTACAGAAACGCGAGGAGAACGAGCTGAGCCAAGCCTTCACCGCCTACAACACCCGCATCATCGCCGAGCCATTCGGCAGCAGCCAGCCCACCTCGCCACAGCGCAACAAAATCCTGATGATTGCCTTCGCGCTGGCAATGGCTCTGCCCGCCGCCTTCTTCATCTATCGGGAGAACTCTTACAGCAAGGTGAGAGGTCGCAAAGACATAGAAAACCTCACCATCCCCTACGTAGGTGAACTACCGCTGTGGAAGCCGAAAAAGAAAGAGGAGACGAACAAGCACGGCTACCAGATTGTGGTAAGGAGCCACAAACGCGACATCGTCAACGAAGCCTTCCGAGTGGTGCGCACCAACCTGGAGTTTATGGTGAAAGGCCCATTGACAATGGCCAAAGAGGCATCGGCCACCTCCAAGAGCAGCATCATCATGTTCACTTCGTTCAACCCAGGCTCAGGAAAGACATTCGTCTGTGCCAACCTCGGTGCCTCTTTTGGCATACGCGGCAGCAAGGTGATTTGCATTGACCTCGACCTGCGCCGAGGCTCACTCTCGGAGTTTGTCGGCTCGCCAAAGAAGGGGCTCACTAACTTTCTGGGCGGACAGACCGACGACTATCACGAACTAATCGTACGCAAGTCTCTGGCTGTGGCTGAAGAGGAAAACAGCGAAGCTGCCAAGGAGAGCAAGCAAGGAGATGCCATCGACTTTCTGCCAATGGGCAAAACGCCCCCGAACCCAACCGAGCTGCTCTATTCGCCCAAGCTGAAACCCATGCTTGACGAGCTGCGCCAGGAATACGACTTCATCTTCATCGACTGCCCCCCGGTGGAGATTGTGGCCGATGCCACCATCATCAGCCGAGAGGCCGACATCACGCTCTTCATCATACGTGCAGGTCTGCTGGAGCGTGCCATGCTGCCCGAACTGGAGAGAAACTACGAGGAGAAGAAATATAACAACATGGCCATCATGCTCAACGCCACCGATGCCGAACACCACTATGGATACCACCGCTACGGTTACGGATATGGCTATGGATATGGTCGATACGGCTACGGCAAGGGCCACGGCTACGGTTATTACGGCAAATAACCATGTTCTTCATCAAGAAAAAACGCTATTCCATCCTTGAGAGCGGACTGCTGCAAGGCATGACCGACTGCCACTGCCATATCCTGCCCGGCGTGGACGATGGCATCCAGACAATGGACGAGGCGCTGCGAGCCTTGCAAAAGATGACCGAGCTGGGAGTACGCAAGATCTGGCTCACTCCACACATCATGGAGGACATCCCCAACACGCCAGCCGACTTGCGCCAGCGCTTTGCAGAACTTAACTCTCAACTCTCAACTCTCAACTCTCAACACTCAACTCTCACCCCTCAGCTCTCGCTTCACCTTGCTGCGGAGCACATGCTCGACACGCTCTTCATGCAGCGGCTGGCCGACGACGACCTCTTACCCTATGAGGTACAAAGTGTGAAAGCGGAAGCAAATTCTTGCGTCCCTTCGGTAGCAAGCGACCAAAGGTCGAGCGCTTCACTCTTCACTCTTCACCCTTCATTCATATTAGTCGAGACCTCCTACTTCCATCCGCCCATGGGCCTCTACGACATCCTGTCGGGCATCCGCAAGAAGGGCTACACGCCACTGCTGGCTCACCCAGAGCGCTATATGTATATGGACGACACCGACTACCGCCGTCTTCGCGACATGGATGTGAAGCTGCAGCTGAACATCCTCTCCCTTGCCGGTGCCTACGGCGATGCAGCAGCCCGCAAGGCCCACCGCCTCCTCCATCAAAATGCCTATTCCTGTCTTGGCACCGACCTACACCACCTCGACGACTTCCTGGAATATGCAGAGGAGAAGTGTGTGACAAAGGAAGATGTAATGATATTGCGACTTTTGCAGTGAATTCAAAAACCACCCGTATCTTCAAGAACACATTTGTGCTATACTTACGTATGGCATTTACCATGCTTGTCACCTTATACACAAGCAGAATTACCTTGAATGTTCTTGGAGTTTCTGATTATGGTATCAACAACGTTGTGGCAGGGACCATTTCCTTTTTGTCGTTCCTGATGTACTCCATGAACACAGCGACACAACGTTTCCTCAACATAGCCATGAGCAGAAACGACGATGAGGAGCTTCGCCATGTGTTCAGTGTCAGTATCACCATCCATGTTATCATCTTGGTTTTAGTTGTCATCATCGGAGAAGTTGTAGGTTTATGGCTGTTATACAACAAATTGGTGATTCCTCCCGAGCGAATGGAGGCAGCCTTCTGGGTATTTCAGTTCACGATGATTTCCACAGCCACAGCGGTCATGACTGTACCCTATAATGCAGAGGTAATAGCCCACGAGAAAATGAGCATCTATGCATATTTCTCTATCATGGACACCATCCTAAAGCTACTTATAGTCTATTTGTTGGTCATTTCCCCATACGACAAGCTAATTAGTTTCGGCTTTATGTACATGTGCACTTTTATCTTAAATCGTGTCATCTATACGATATACTGTAAAAGGACATTCAAAGAGTGCAGATACTCCATTCATTTTCCACGTAAATTGTTCAAGGAAATGATTTCATTTGCCGGCTGGGATTTATTTGGGGTCTTTGCATGGGCTTGTTCCACTCAAGGTTTAACGATTCTTCTCAATATATTTTTTGGTCCGGTGGTCAATGCAGCCAGGGCCATAGCAGGTCAGGTAATTGGCGTCATTAAAGGTTTCACAGGCAACTTCAGCACGGCCTTGAATCCTGCAATCACCAAAGCATACGGAGCCAGAGAGTATGGTTATATGACAAAACTGATGTACAGTGGTTCGAAGCTCATTTTCATCCTGTTATTCACCATGATGCTGCCCTTGTTCATAAAGTGCCATTATGTGCTAAAACTGTGGCTGAACATGGTTCCCGAATACAGCGTTGCTTTTATCCAGATATTAATCATACAGTCGGTCATACAAACGATGTGGAATCCCTTATTTGTTTCTGGACTCGCAACGGGGAAAATCAGGCAGTTTGGGCTTATTACTTCATGCTTGATGATTATTAAATTAGCTGCTGCATATATTATTATGAAGATGGGAGCGTCGCCCGTATGGACGGTTGCCATTATCAGTTTATGGGAATTATTGGCCTACGGTGTTCAGCATTACACATTAGGGCGGTTAACTGATTATAGTTTTTCCGACTATTTCCAGAAGGTACTTAGACCAACCCTTTTGGTCATTGTCTTAGTTGGGCTTTCTACCTATTGGTTTAATACCCTTCTGAACGATTCAATTCCTCACCTAATCCTGCTCTGCTGTGTTAGTTGTCCTTTATCATTGCTTCTTTCCTACATTCTCTTATTGAATCATGAAGAAAGACAATTTGTGAAACGTACCATTAAGACTCGATTGTCAAAATAGAATGAGCGCATTTAAGAAGATAAAAGAGAGTATCTATTGGAAATTCAGGAACAGATACGTCCGTTGGGCTCAATATCATAATCCCAGGAAATTAGCAGACATTCTGTACAGAGATGTTTTTCACCGTTGGATTAACTGGAAAGACCCCAAGACACTCAATGAAAAAATTAATTGGCTTGCATTCTACACTGACACAAGCCTTTGGTCTTTGTATACCGACAAGTACCGGGTACGAGAATACGTTAAAAGTAAAGGACTTGAACATCTGTTAGTCCCCATCTATGGAAAATGGGACAAGGCTGAAGACATTGATTTTGAAAGTCTGCCATCAAAATATGTTCTAAAGCCCAACAACGGAAACAGCGACATCGTTATTGTAACAGATAATGCGACAATAGACAAAGAAGCCATTATTAAAAGATTGAACGGCGGAGGGGCAAGAAAATTCATCTCGTCTGCCCAACCTCATTATCTTTCAATAGAACCATGTTTCATTGCTGAACAGTTATTAGAGACGAATCATCCTCTGGGAATCATTGATTATAAAATCAAAGTATTCAATGGAAAACCATTCTGCATTGGTACATGGGCAAATAGAATCCCCATGACCAACACCGGAGATTTTGGATTATACGATTTAAATTGGAATCCTCTCACCAACTGGATTAGCGAGAAAGCCAGGAATGGAACCCATATTCCCAAACCAAAGAATCTGGAAAAGATGATAGAATATGCAGCCATATTGGGAGATGGGTTTGAGCAGGTTCGCGTTGATTTTTACGAGATTGATGGCAAGGTTTATTTTGGAGAATTGACTTTTACTTCAGCAGCAGGTCGCGACGACGACTACACAGAAGAGGCATTGCTTGAGATGGGAAACCAAATTCAACTAGATTATAGCAAGAAGTGCAAACGGAAATGGGAACTCAATTCGTATATGTATTAGTTAGCTCAGAACAAGACTATTATCTAGAGGAGCTATGGGTGTCTTTATATTCCCTTCGTCAATACCATCCATCAGAAAGGGTTATTGTTCTAACTGACGACCCAACGTCAGAGCGCATCAGCCAGCAGCCTTCGTTGGCATCTTTGATTACAGAGACAAAAGTGATCCCTGTCCCTGAAAACTATCCCACGAAAGACCGCTCCAGAGAAATAAAGACTTCTATTAGGAATCTGATTGACGGAAACTTCCTGTTCATAGATACTGACACCGTGATTACAGGCCCTTTAGACGATGTGGACAATTTACCCGTTCAAAATATCGCCATGGTGCCAGAATTGCACGGTTCCTTCAAGAATCATCTGACTTACGACTATGTGCGAACAGATGTAAAACGAATATTTGATGTTGACGCCTCCGACAGTCCCTATTGGTTCAACTCTGGTTGCATGCTGGTGAAAGACAACCAACTAACACGTGGATTTTTCCGGAAATGGAACGAGAATTGGAAGCATTCTGCATTTAACAAGGGGAATAGCACCGATCAACGTGCATTGCTGTGTACTGACAAACAACATGGATATATCATCGAGTGTCTGCCCGATGTCTACAACTGCCAAGTAGCCATGAGCATAGAATATCTTTATGATGCGAAGATTGTACATTTCTGGCACATGAGGAGCAATTTCACCCCTCATCTTGATTACTCACCGTTTTGCAACAAAGATATATATAGGAAGATACGTCAAGACAAAGCAATAATTAACGAAACTGCTCAAACCATTCTCCGATGCAAGTCATCGTTCAGAACACCTTCCATGCTTGTCGGTAGCGATGAAATAGATTTCCTTTTTTCACCATTTTATACTGTCCTCGGCCGATCATATCGGGAAAGCAAAGCCATGCGATGGTGTTTAAACAGATTCATCTACTTGGTAAACCTTTATTATAGAATTAAAAGGAAAATCAAGAAAAACAAATCATGACCTACGCCCCCATCGCCCTCTTCACCTATTGCCGTGCCGACCATACAAAGGTCGTCGTTGAGTCATTGCTGAAAAACAAGGAAGCGGCAGAGTCTGACTTGTTCATCTTCTCCGACGGCCCGAAGACCGAAGAGAAGCGCAAAGGCGTGGAGGAGAACCGAACCTATATCCACGCCATCACCGGCTTTAAGTCCATCCACATCATTGAGCGTGAGAAAAACTGGGGGCTGGCCAACAGCTTGATTGCCGGTATCACTGAAGTCATCAACCAATACGGGCGAATCATTGTTGTCGAAGACGACCTTATCCTCTCGCCCTATTTCCTGCAATTCATGAATGAAGCTTTGGAGAAATATAAAGATGACGACCGCGTGGGCACCATCTCCGCTTACGTCCCTCCGGTCAAAGGGGAACTGCCAGAGACATTCTTCCTAATGTATTTCCAGTGCTGGGGATGGGCCACGTGGAAACGCGCATGGGACTTACTTGAAACCAACCCCAAGCCTCTCCTTCGCAGACTGCGTTTCAAGAAAAGGAAGTTTGACGTTGGAGGTGGTTGCGGCAATTATGGGAACTTATATTGTCAAAAGGTGGGCTTGGTAGATTCATGGTATGTGCGGTTCTACGCCTCTCTTTTCCTCAAAAGAAAGCTATCTTTTTATCCAGGTCATTCCTTAACTGTCAACGATGGGATGGATGGTACTGGTACGCATTGTAAAAACAGTCCTGACGCTATGGTTCCCGATTGCTATGAGCATCCTATAGAAATAAAAGACACTCCTGTTCGTGAGAGCATCCATGCATACCAGATGTTTTGCAATTACTTCACGAAAAGAGAAAAGGGTTCGGCTTTTCACAGACATTACCATCAATTCAAAGGCTATCTCCGAAGGCTTTTGTATATCGATTGCATGTAATCCTATTGGTGAGCTGGTTTATCTTAATGCGTCCATAATTCTTGCGTCCACGACGTGGACTGTAGCGTCTACGACATAAAATGTAGCGTCCACGACGTGGACTGTAGCATCTGCGACTTAAACTGAAGAAGACCCGACGAGATTTTAAAAGTCTGCAGCGTAACCACAGGTCTTCAGAAGGGAAGACACGAAACATGATGTCTTTTGCCTACAATTACCAACTATTTTTTGTAGGAAATTCATAACAAAAGATGCACAAGAGAGTTATTTCGATGGAACCAATGAAGTATGCGAACAACAGCAACTTCAAGTTGGCTCCCTATTATGCATGGGTTGATGCAGGTGGAAAGAAAGCTGCGTCTTATTATTCACTAAAGTCTTTGCGATTCCTACTTCCTTTATTTGAAAAAATAACACATAGAAGTTCCCAAAAGGCCGTATTATGTTTTGCCGAGCCTCCAAGTTTGGACATTGACAGTTTTCCTTGGTGGGGATGTTATGAAATAATACCTGTATTATGGGATTGTTGGCCAAAATACTGGCACTCTACGGAACAATGGTTTCGTTCACATGATGTCAAATCAGCGATTTTCACCTCATCGCAGACTGCGGACGAATTTCGTCGGCGTTTTCCCAACATGAACATCCTGACCATCACAGAAGGAATTGACACTATTACTTTTCACGCTGAAAAGCCTTTGTCGAAACGCAATATTGACATCTTACAGTATGGCCGCGTGGCAAAGCTATGGGGGAGCGTTAATTTTGGCGACGACATACACTCTATCTGTAGCAAAGACGAGAAAACGCTTTTGCACACTCGCAAAGACCTTGTCAATTCATTGGCCGACTCAAAAATTGTTTTGAGCATTCCACGTTGTGACATGCAGCCGGAATTAGCCGGAAATATTGAGACGCTAACCCAACGTTACTGGGAATGTATGCTTTCGGGCACAATCATCCTAGGTCGTGCACCAAAAGAACTGACAGACCTGATAGGCTATGACCCAACAGTTCATTTGCAGCAAGAATGCATCATAGAACAAGTAAGAAGCATTGTTCGTCATATCGAAGACTATCAGGAACTAGTAGACAGGAACAGGACTGTGGCTTTGGAAAAAGCAGATTGGAGCCTACGAATAAAAGCTATCATGGAATGGTTACGGGAAATAGGCTATGAGGTTTGAAAGATGAGCAGAGAACAAAACATAGCATACTTGGCAACATTTCAGAAAATGTACCTAACAAAGGATGTCTTTCTGATTCCTTATTATTTAGCTCGCGCTCAACATGTTCCATTAAAGATTATCTATGGTAGTAATCAAGGAGATGCAGAATTGCCCAAATGCTATCGGAATGCCGTGTTAGTTGGACATTCAAGAAGAAAAGTATCCAAAACAAAAGAGATGTTTGACTGGATATTGTATGTCCTACCCTATGCCTCACGAACAAATTCTTTGTTTTTCTGCGGATGCTCTGCCCATCACATGCTACTAACTTGGATTCTTCTGAAACTGAACCCAAAGATTTCAATTATTGTGTTTGGAGATATGGAAGAACCTCAGGCTCAAGACTTTTTTGAAACAGGAACAGTATATGGTAGCGGACTCGCAGCCTGGACAAAACGAAAACTTGCAAATCATTTTTTCAACCATGTGAAGTTTCTTGTAGCCAATGAAAGAGCCTATGGTATAATGCAAAAGGCTTTCAAAAGGTACAATTGGCAAGGATTGGTTTCTCTTTACCCCTGTTTGGATGATGAACTATTCAACGAATTTGGATTACAGATACGGCCATGGTCAGAAAAAGAAAACATTATGATTTCTGTGGGAAGAATTGGTAATTATCAAAAGAATACAGACATGCTATTAAAAGCCTTGGGGAAAGTACATCTAAAAGATTGGAAGGTCTATCTTATTGGACCTTTCACAGATAGTTTTCTTATTGATAAAGGCACCAACATAAATGAATATGCCACATCATTTTTTGACGCCAACCCACATTTAATCGGCAAGGTTATCTTTACAGGCTTGATATACGACCAAAAAGAGTTGTTCAACTATTTTCTGAAAGCTAAATTATATTTGTCTTCTGCACGACATGAAGGGTTTGCAAATGTATTCAGCCAAGCAGCGGCACTTGGCTGTTATATCATTAGCACAGATGTGGGGGGAGCTAAAACTGCGAGTAACAACTGGCAGTTTGGAACAAAGATTGAGCAGGAGAATGATGTAGATATGGCCAAAGCAATACAAATGATTATTGATGACGAATCAACCATTCAGAAACGCTCACGACCTGACGTCAATGCTTTTCTATATTCACGAGCTATTACGCAGAAGTTAATACCCTGTTTATGATACCCAAAACCATACACTATTGTTGGTTCGGACATAATCCATTACCAGAACTTGCCCTACGCTGTATTGCGTCATGGAGGAAGTTTTTGCCTAACTACGAAATACGGGAATGGAACGAGGACAACTTCGACGTAAACATCATTCCATATACGGCTGAAGCATACAGACAAAAGAAATATGCGTTTGTCAGCGACTATGCGCGGTTCTGGATTCTCTATCACTATGGAGGAATCTATTTCGATACGGACGTGGAGGTGATACGTCCGATGGATGACATAATAGAACGAGGCAACTTCATGGGGTTTGAGGTTGACCCAGACGGATCAAATACGCCTGGCAGGTATGCCCCAAAATACGCTTTTGCAGTTGCATTGGGACTTGGATTCGGTATGGACAAGGGGCATCCATTTTTACAACGAATGATGACGTATTATAAAGAATTGACCTTTGACATATCCCACCTTTCGCCTTGGACTAAAACCATTGTTGCCCATACGACGGAAGTGCTGGTACAGATGGGCCTGCAGAGCAAAAAAGGCATTCAAAAGGTGGGTGACATAACCATCTATCCACATGAATTCTTTGCGCCCGTCAATGTGATTTCAGGTCGATTGCGTGTCACCAAGAAAACACACAGCATTCATTGGTATATGGGATCGTGGAATGAAAGTAAAAAGAAAACGCTGAAGGAACGAATTCGTAGTATTATGCCAGAATGGTTATTTTATATAAACAATAGAATCAAGCGCAGAAAATACATAATCAAATGAACTCGATTACAAGGTTCTTTACCCTATACTGGATTATCTATTTTCCCACCTGCATCGCGTATAACGACCTGCCGGGATTTCAAAGCATCGACGAGGTGATGACGGCCCTGCTCATCGTTTATACATTTTATCAAAGGAGGAATCCTGACACCAACGAAGAGCCTTGGAAAGAGTATTTCACCTTCCTGGGCATCTTGGCTTTCTATGTGGTATATTCTCTCTTCATGCAGGTGAATGTAGCTGGAGCTGTATGGATAGAGTTCGTGCAACAGATAAGACCCTATTCCATCATCTTCTGTACATGGATACTGAATCCACAATTTACTGAACGTCAAAAGAAGTGGATGTTGACATCGATGGTCATCACATTGGCATCATGGATTTATCTCCATCCTGAAACGACACAAAGGGGAGTAGAAGCAGAATTTCCGGTTTTGGGACAGTTGGCTATCAGTACGGGCATGGCATGGTATATCTTCACAGAACAGACACGAAAGAATATGCTGATTGCCACTGCCATCGTATTGACAGGTATGCTGGCACCGAAATACAAGTTTATAGGCGAGGTGGTGTGCTTTATTGCGTTGTTGTTCTTCCTTAAGAAACAGCTCGACTTCAAGTCGCCCAAGACGACCATTGCTGTTGTCTTGCTTATGGCAGTGGTGATAGCAGTGGTATGGCAGCGCTTCGACATCTATTATATGTCAGGGTGGAGCAATGCAGCCTTGGCACGCCCCATGACCTACAAGACTTCACTACACATTCTATGGGACTACTTCCCGCTTGGGCCTGGCATGGGCACCTTTGCTACAAATGGTGCTTGGGTACACTATTCATCGCTTTATTATGACTATCAGTTGAATAGCATTTGGGGACTCGATGAAGGAGGCGGGTTTATATGCGATGCCTTCTACCCTACATTGTCACAGTATGGCATTGTGGGGGTCGTCCTTTTCTGCATCTTCTGGAAACGTAGGCTGAAAGCCATCAACGAGATTGAGGACATGCACTACTACCGAATAGCACTGATGGTTTTCTTCTGCCTTGCCATCGAACAAACGGCCGACACGTCGTGGCTCTCAGGCAAAGGCATGGGCTACTGCATGCTGTTGGGGTTATGTCTGAATGCCAACAGGAACAACGAATTGGAAGACGAAGAGGAGGACGATAACGAATCAGACGAATTAAACGAATTGTCACCAGAAATCACAACAGCCCCAGAAGCCCCAAATGCTCCAATCATATAGGATGAAAACATACGAGTTGCTGGCTAAAATTAGCTTGGTACCAAGCTATCTGTGGGATAAGCTCTGGAGTCCGATTTGGAAACGGGCAATGCACCACTGTGGTAAAGGAGTCTACTTGCGCCCGATGTCGTCTGACATCAAAGGACTGAAGAACCTGTCTGTAGGCGATGGGACGTCCATTCCGAAAGGGAGCACGTTCTATTGTACGAAAGCCACTCTGACCATAGGGCGAAAAGTAGTCTTCGGCCCCCATCCCACCATAATTACTGGCGACCACCGATCAGATCTCATTGGCAAATACATCATCGATATAACTGTAGAAGACAAATTGCCCGAAAACGATGCCCCTGTGGTCATCGAAGACGATGTGTGGTGCGGTGCCAACGTTACCATTCTGAAAGGTGTAACTATCGGCCATGGCAGTATCATCGCTGCCGGAGCAGTGGTGACACAATCGTTTCCACCCTATTCCATCATCGGCGGCGTACCTGCCAAACTCATTAAGATGCGCTTTACCGAAGAACAGGCCAAGGAAAACGACAGGTTGCTCTATGGAGAATAAGCGAGTGTTGGTCGTCGGTTCCGCCGAGCAGAGTGCTGGCGGCGTGGCTTCGGTCATTCGGTTGATGAAGAAGATGCCCGCATGGAAAGAATTCAACTGCTATTGGCTCGGCACGCAGATTCAACGCAACTATCTGTGGAAACTGTGGTACGCAGTGAAAGCCAACATCTTGGCGCTGTTTATTATTTGGCGGTACGACATCGTGCATTTCCATACCGTTCCCGACAGGATCTGCCTCATCATCCAGATGCCTATATTCCTGCTGGCACTATTAGGAAGGAAACACATCATCATGCACATCCACATGGGCAACCAGTTGAAAGACCACACACGAAACAGGCTGTTCCTGTGGTGTCTGAAGCAGGCAGACCTTATCATCCTTTTAGCAAAGAAGTGGCAGAAGCTGTACCAAGAGATGTACGCAGACATCACTACGCCCACTACAGTATTATATAACGCCTGCGAGGAAGTGCCGGAAGTGCCCTTTGAAGAGAAAGAGAAAGTCATCATCATGGCGGCCTACTTCAATGACAATAAGGCTCCGGACCTATTGCTGAAAGCATGGCAAAAGATAGGAAGACGGCATCCAGACTGGAGAGTGTATATGCTGGGCAATGGTGAAGTGGAGCGTTATCAGCGAATGGCAAAAGAGATGGGGTTGGCAGACACTGTAACGTTTACAGGATATATCGTCGGAAAAGAAAAAGAAGAATTCTTCCGCAAGGCCAGCATATTGTGCATGTGCTCCTACGAGGAAGGATTCCCTATGGTGGTTTTGGAAGCGTGGGCATACGGCGTCTGTGTGGTCACAACACCCGTAGGCGGTTTACCTGACGTGCTGGAGGATAGCCGTAACGCATTGATTTTTGATTTCGGCAATTGGGAAGGCATGGCAGATAGACTCTCATACATCATAGAGCATGAAGAAACACGAAAAGACATGGCTAATTATTCCAGAAAATTTGTATATGAACAATTTTCAGCAGACACAATTAATGATGGAATGACTACCATTTACCACTCCCTGAAAAGCAAAGAACAAGATAATTGTAGTTCATCTACCTGATGCACTCCAGCAAATCATCCAAAGATAATATTGGAGGTTCAAAAAAATAGTTGTTTAGATTATATACAATGAAGGTATTAGTTAGTGCATACGCATGCTCACCAAATATGGGCAGTGAGCCAGGGATGGGGTGGAACTGGTGCGTGAACCTAGCAAGCCATTGCGAACTACACATTATAACGGAAGGTGAGTTCCGAGACAAGATTGAGGAAATGGTTCCGACGTTAGTTCAGGGTGCAAACATGCATTTCTATTATCTTCCTGTTACGGAGAAAGTCAGGCGGATGTGTTGGAACCAAGGCGACTGGCGTTTCTACTATTACTACAGGAAATGGCAGAAAAAGACTTTGGAGTTGGCAAGGAAGATTTGCGAAGATGAGGCTATAGACATTCTGCATCAACTAAACATGATTGGGTTCCGTGAACCTGGATATTTGTGGGAAATAAGCAAAGAAACTGGTATCCCGTTTGTGTGGGGACCTATAGGCGGTTTGAAACAATTTCCCATGCAATACACCGAAGGGGCATCGTGGAAAATGAAGACTTTCATGCTCATCAAGAACCGTCTAAACACATGGCAAATCAAGCATAGCTGGAGGGTAGGTTTAGCCATGAAACAGGCATCCTTGCTTATTTCAGCCATTCCTGATTCAAATAAGGCAATAAAAAAACACAAACACTTGGAATCTATAATTATCCCAGAAACAGGAACAATCGTTGAAACCTATCCTATTGCCAATCGGGAAAGATTCTTGAATGATTCGTTGACAATCATCTGGGTCGGGAAATTTGATTTCAGGAAAAGATTAGACTTAGCGATCAAGGCCATTGCAACTGTTGCAAACAGAAAACTCATGCTCAAAGTATTTGGAACTGGAAGCAAGGAACAAGAAGAATACGCTAAGGAGTTATCCAAACAAGTGGGTATAGAGGACAGGATACAATGGATGGGTAGTTGCCCAAACAAACAAGTGATAGAGGAAATGAGAAATGCAGACTTGTTCCTATTCACAAGTGTTAACGAAGACACTTCAACTGTTGTTTTAGAAGCCATCAGTAATCGTCTCCCCGTGCTATGCTTTGACACTTGCGGCATGTCTGCTGTCATCACAGAACAAGTGGGAATAAAAATCCCCCTGTCTACCCCCGAACAATCTATCAAAGACTTTGCAAACAGAATAGCATACCTCTATGACCATCGCAACACTTTAGTGGCAATGTCACAAAACTGTCAGCAAAGAGCAGAAGAACTATCGTGGGAAAACAAAGCCAAAAAGATGATGTCGCTGTATGAGGATGTGCTGAAGAACAAAAACAATGCTCAAACTCTCTGAACTATATTTGGTGGGCTCCAAGGACGAACTGGGCATGATTCCTGAGGGCAAGGTGCTCATCAACACCATCAATGCGCACTCATATAATGTGGCGCAGAAGGATGCGGCATTTGCAGAGGCTTTGACCAAGGGCGATTACCTGATTCCCGACGGGGCCAGCATCGTGAAGGTCTGCCGATGGACGAAGGCAAAGTCGCAGCCGAAGGAGAGAATCGCCGGATGGGATCTTTACACCTTCGAAATGCAAAGGCTAAACGATAAAGGGAAAAAGGGAAATGACAAAGAGCGAGTGATGTTCATGGGCAGCTCAGACACGGTGCTGGAAAAGATACGGCAGAGGGCAGCGGTGGACTATCCAAACATTGAGGTCGTCACCTATTCGCCTCCTTACAAGGCAGAGTTCTCCGACGAGGACAACGCGGCCATCGTCAAAGCCATCAACGAGGCTTGCCCTGACCTGCTGTGGATAGGCATGACCGCGCCCAAACAGGAGAAATGGGTGTGGCAGCACTGGAGCGAGCTCGACATCCACTGCCATGTGGGCACCATCGGTGCGGTGTTCGATTTCTATGCAGGCACTGCGAAGCGGGCTCCATTGTGGTGTCAGCAGCACTCGATGGAATGGCTCTACCGCCTGCTGAAGGAACCAAAGCGCATGTGGCGCAGATACCTGCTGGGCAACCCACTCTTCATCATCAACGTGCTGAGGGAACGCACAGCCAAGAAAACAAGATAACACACACATGACTCGGCGAAACAACCAAACAAACACGCTCATCAAACGGATAGTTATCGTAGGCGATCTGCTGCTGCTCAACGGACTGCTGTTGATCTTCCGTTGGTTGCATCCTGCCATGAGCCAATGGAGCAATAACATCACTGAGGTGTTCTGGCTGGTATGCAACATGGCGATGCTGTTGGCTCAGTGGAAGTTCAGCACCATCATACATCTGCGACTGGTGTCTGGCGGCGACATCCTGCGCAGAGTGTGCGAGCTAATCATTGCGCAGACCACCATCGCCTATATCGTGATGAAAGCAGTGGAGATGTCGGTACCCGTGGGCAAACTGTTGTTGCTGATGGGGCTCAGCATGATTGTTCTTCTCATCACAGTGCGCCTCTTCGAGCGTTATGCCATCAAACGCTTCCGCCAGGCGGGCATGAACACCCGGACAGTGTCGTTCATCGGTGCTGATCCTGCACTCGCCACGCTATACAACAGGCTGGACACAGACACCACCCTGGGCTATCGTGTGAAGGGATACTATGCAGACACGGAGCTTAGCTTTGAAGGCAATCTTAACGACAGCGAGAGCAAAAGCAGAGAGAGTGCTTTCTTGCGGTTAGGGTCGAAGCTCAAGCTGATGGAGGACGTCAAAGCAGACAAGGTGCTTGACCTGGGCGATGAGGTATATGTCTGTCTACCGCGAACCGAACGCGAAGAAATACGGGTGCTGTCCGACTACTGCGACCGCCACGTCATACATTTCTATTATTTACCAGCCACGGAGGACAGGCTAGACCTGAACCTGAAACGCGAGTTCCTCGACGACATGGAGGTGTTCACCACCCACGAGGTGCCTTTGGAGAACATTGTCAACAGAGTGATGAAGCGTGGGTTCGACATCGTTGTTTCATTCCTTGTCCTGCTCTGTATTCTGCCACTGCTGCCTTTCATCGCCCTCCTCATCGTCATGCAGAGCCCCGGTCCCGTCTTCTTCCGTCAGCAGCGCACGGGCATCAATGGCAAGGTATTCATGTGCTACAAGTTCCGCTCCATGCACACCAACCAAGAGGCTGACAGGCTGCAGGCCACTGAAGACGACCCAAGGAAGTTCCCCTTCGGCAGCTTTATGCGAAAATACAACATCGACGAGCTACCGCAATTCTGGAATGTGCTGACGGGCAACATGAGTATCGTGGGACCACGGCCTCACATGCTGCTGCATACCCAGCAATATTCACAATTGATTGGTTCCTACATGGTGCGCCACTTCGTAAAGCCTGGCATCACCGGCTGGGCACAGGTGACGGGATTCCGCGGCGAGACGAAGGAATTGTGGCAGATGGAAGAACGCGTGAAGCGCGACATCTGGTACATCGAGAACTGGAGCATCTGGCTCGACCTGCGCATCATCTGGATAACCATAAAGAGCCTCTTCATTCACGACGAGCACGCCTACTAAGGTCTGCGGGCAAGCTGTAGCAGTCCGCCCTGCAAGTCGAGGGCGTGACAAAGGCGTTTTTAGTTAGGTGCCTGCCGGTAGCAGAAATAGGCGATGACGATGAAGAGGAGGTTGGGCAGCCATGCTGCAAGCATGGGCGGCATGTTGGCCTGTATGGCGAAGGTAGCCGATACGGTCTGCAGCAGGATATAGGTGAACGAGAGGGCCAGGCCGATGCCTAACGCGAGGCCCATGCCGCCCTTGCGCTTGCGGGCGGACAGCGAGGCACCGATGATGGTGAGGATAAACGAGGCAAAGCTGGTGGCGATGCGCTTGTGATATTCCACCTCGTATTGCACCACATTGGTGGATCCGCGTTCCTGCTGCTTCGAGATGTAGCGCAGCAGCTCAGGTGAGGTAAACTGTTCCTGCTGACCCTTCGAGTAGACCAGATCCATAGGCTCCATCATAATCATGGTGTCAATCTCGGCTCCGGTCTCAATCTTTTCCCTCAAGCCCTTCAGCGTGCGTATCTTATAGTTGGTGGCCTTCCAATGGTAGCGGCTGTCGCTGATGGTGTCATACTGGATGACGTTGGCAGTCATCTGGCTTACCAGTTTCTTTTGTTCAAACTTATAGAGGGCGAAGCCGTAGCCTCGCTTCGAGTTGTTGTCGTACTGCTGGATGCTGGCCACGATGCCCGGCCCCACCTGCAGGGCAACATTCGAGGCTGATGTCTGTTTCTTCTTGTTCTTGTACAGGGTCTCAAAGTTCTGTCTCACAATGTTTCCGCCGGGGATGACGTAGGCCCCGAGGAAGAAGTTGATGCCCGCAATGAGGGCTGCCGACAGCATATAGGGCCGCAAGAGCCGGCGGAAGCTGGTGCCAGAGGCCAGCATGGCTATGACCTCGCTGTTGCCGGCCAGCTTCGACGTGAAGAAGATGACGGCAATGAAGACGAAGAGCGGTGAGAAGAGGTTGGCGAAATAAGGGATGAAATTGGCGTAGTAGTCGAAGATGATGGCTCGCCACGGTGCATGGTTATTGGCAAACTTCGCCATGTTCTCGTTGAAGTCGAACACGATGCTGATAGAGATAATCAGCAGGATGGCGAAGATGTAGGTGCCGATGAACTTCTTGATGATATACCAGTCGAGACGCTTCATTGATGGCGTTTTAGCTTTTTCATTATCACGTAATGACGTTATCACGTTATCACGTGATAACGTCATTACGTCTTTTCGTTATATTCTTTTCCCGAGGTCTTCTATGACGCTGCGCTTCCAGTGGGTGAAGTCGCCGGCGATGATGTGCTGGCGGGCGTCGGTCACTAAGCGGAGGTAGAAGGCGAGGTTGTGGATAGAGGCTATCTGCAGGGCCAGCAGCTCCTGTGCCTTGAAGAGGTGGTGCAGGTAGGCCTTGGTGTGCAGCCGGTCGATGTAGCAACCGTCGGGGTCGATGGGGCTGAAGTCCTGCTCCCACTTCTTGTTGCGCAGGTTCATCGTGCCGTGGTAGGTGAAGAGCAGCGCGTTGCGCCCGTTGCGGGTAGGCATGACGCAGTCGAACATGTCGACGCCGCGCTCTATGGCCTCGAGGATGTTCTGCGGCGTGCCCACACCCATCAAGTAGCGTGGCCGGTCCTTGGGCAGGATGGCGTTCACCACCTCTATCATCTCGTACATCACCTCAGTAGGCTCGCCTACGGCCAGACCGCCGATGCTCATGCCGCCCTGACCGTCGCCTATCGTGGGCAACAGGTCGCACACATGCTTGGCGGCATCCTCGCGCAGGTCTCTGTATTTGCAGCCCTGCACGATGGGGAAGAGCGTCTGCTGATGGCCGTAGAGCGGCTCCGTCTCGTTGAAGCGCTTGATGCAGCGTTCCAGCCAGCGCTGCGTCAGACCCAATGACTTTTTCGCATACTGATAGTCGCTCTCGCCCGGCGGACACTCGTCGAGCGCCATCATGATGTCGGCACCGATGATGCGCTGCGTGTCCATCACGTTCTCGGGCGTGAAGATATGCTTCGAGCCGTCGATGTGACTGCGGAACTCGCAGCCCTCCTCCCTCAGTTTGCGGATGCTGGTGAGCGAAAAGACCTGAAAGCCGCCCGAGTCGGTCAGAATGGGCCGGTCCCAAGTGTTGAACTGATGCAGGCCGCCCGCCTTCCTCAGTATCTCTAAGCCGGGACGCAGGTAGAGGTGGTAGGTGTTGCCCAGGATGATCTGTGCCTGCACCTGCTCTCTCAGCTCGCTGAAGTGCACGCCCTTCACCGTGCCGCAGGTGCCCACGGGCATGAAGATAGGTGTCTGAATCTGTCCGTGGTCGGTGGTGATGAGGCCGGCGCGGGCGTCGGAGGCTGGGTCGGTGTGCTGTAGCTGGAAGGTCATGGGACTTATGAGACTTATGGGACTTATGAGACTTATGGGACTTATGGGACTTATAGGACTTATAGGACTTATGGGATCTATTAGACTTATTAGACCTATGAGGCCTATGAGTTATTGAGCAGGATGGGCCTCTTCCGTGATGTCGAAGGCCACGGGATTCTTCACCAGCTCGTCGGTGAGGGCGAAGGCCCACACGTCCTGCACATCCTCGACATAGTGGAAGGTGACGCCCTTGAGGTACATCTCGGGTATCTCGAGGATGTCCTTCTCGTTCTCCTGGCACATCACGATGTCGGTGATGCCGGCACGCTTGGCGGCGAGAATCTTCTCCTTGATGCCGCCCACGGGCAGCACCTTGCCACGCAGGGTTATCTCGCCCGTCATGGCTGTGTTCTTGCGCACCTTGCGCTGTGTCAGCGCCGAGGCTATCGAGGTGGCGATGGTGATGCCCGCCGACGGGCCGTCCTTCGGCGTGGCGCCCTCGGGCACGTGGATGTGGATGTTGTAGTTGTCGAAGATGCGGTAGTCGATGCTGAGCACGTCGGCGTGGGCCTTCACATACTCTAAGGCCAGCACGGCGCTCTCCTTCATCACGTCGCCGAGGTTGCCGGTCAGCGTCAGCTTCTGGCCCTTGCCCTTCGACAGCGATGTCTCGATGAACAGTATCTCGCCGCCCACGCTGGTCCAGGCCAGTCCGGTGACCACGCCGGCATAGTCGTTGCCCTGGTAGATGTCGCGATAGAAAGGCGGCTTGCCCAGCAGGTCTTCGAGCGACGAGGGCGTAATCTTGGCCCCCTCTACTGCCCCCAAGGGGGCTTCATTACCCTTGCGGACATTTGTGTCCCCCTCGGGGGACGACAGGGGGGCTTTTGTTGCAAATTTGTACGCCAGCTTGCGCAGCGCCTTGTTTATCTGCTTCTCCAGCTGGCGCACGCCGCTCTCACGGCTGTACTGCTCGATGATTTTCTCGATGGCAGCCTTGTTGAACGTGGGCTTCGGTTTCACCGTGTTCAGGCCCGTGTTCTCCAGTTCGCGGGGTATGAGGTGGCGCTTAGCTATCTCTATCTTCTCTTCGGTGATATAGCCGCTCAGCTCTATAATCTCCATGCGGTCGAGCAGTGGCTTGGGTATGGTGCTGAGGTTGTTGGCCGTAGCGATGAAGAGCACCTTCGACAGGTCGTAGTCCACGTCGAGGTAGTTGTCGTGGAAGGCGGTGTTCTGCTCTGGGTCGAGCACTTCGAGCATGGCCGATGCGGGGTCGCCGTTGATGGTGGCCTGCGTCACCTTGTCTATCTCGTCGAGTATGAACACGGGGTTGCTGGAGCCCGCCTTCTGTATGCTCTTGATGATGCGTCCAGGCATGGCGCCGACGTATGTGCGGCGGTGTCCGCGAATCTCGGCCTCGTCGTGCAGGCCGCCTAAGGAGATGCGCACATACTTGCGCTTCATGGCGGCTGCCACGCTCTTGCCCAGTGAGGTCTTGCCCACGCCCGGAGGGCCGTAGAGGCAGAGGATGGGACTCTTCAGGTCGCCGCGCAATGAGAGCACAGCCATATATTCCAGGATGCGCTCCTTCACCTTCTCCATGCCGTAGTGGTCGCGGTCCAGAATCTTCTGTGCCCGCTGCAGGTTGAGGTCGTCCTTGGTGTACTCGCCCCACGGTAGGCTGACGAAGGTCTGCAGATAGCTGAGCTGCACGTTGAAGTCGGGCGACTGCACCTGCAGGCTGTCCAGCTTCTCTATCTCCTTATAGAAGGTGGCCTCCACCTCCTCCGACCATTTCTTGTCTCTGGCCTTCTCTATCAGGGCGGCCTTCTCGGGCGACGAGCCACTGCCTATCTCAGCCTGCAGGTTCTTGATTTGCTGTTGCAGGAAGTAGTTCTTCTGCTGCTCGTCCAGGTCTTCGCGGGTCTTGTTGCGGATGTCGGCCTTCAGGTTCTGCAGGTTGATCTCGCGGTTGAGGGCCTTCATCGTGAGGAAGAGGCGCTCCTTCATCGAGTCGACGCTGATAAGGTTGTTTTTCTCCTTGGTGGAGAAGGGCATGTTCGAGCAGACGAAGTTCAGCGCCATCATATTATTAGAGATGTTGCGTATGGCAAAGCTGGCCTCGTCGGGTATGTCGTCGCTGATGTTGATGTATTCCTCCACCTGCTTGCGCAAGTCGTCCATGGCTGTCTTCCACTCCTTGTCGCGCTTCTCTGGCATGATTTCCGGAGCGCTCTCCACTACGCCCGTGAGGAAGGGCACCTCTGCGCTGATGTCCTTCAGTCGCAGACGTCCCAGCCCCTGTATGATGGCTGTGACGGCACCATTGGGCAGGGTGAGCTGCTTCACCACCTTGGCAAAGACACCGTAGGTGAAGAGGTCTTCCAATCCAGGCTCTTCCACGTCGGGGTCTTTCTGACACACGATGCCAATCAGCGTGCCTGACTTCTCGGCCTTGCGCACCAGCCTCATGCTGGACTCGCGGCCTATCAATATGGGCGAGACGACGCCCGGGAAGAGCACCAGGTTCCTGACGGGCAGGATGGGCAGCTCGCTCGGCAGATCTACATCTATCAGGCTTGAAAAATCTCCGTCTATGTCGGCAATCATCGAGAATGCCTTGTTGCTGTGACTGTCACTCATTCTTCTTTTTCCTTGTTTTTAGCCTGCAAAATTACACATTTTTCTTCACAATAGCTCAAAGTGCTGAAAGAATTACGAATAATTAGTGTTTTTCTTGGCTTAGGTTAGTCATGGCTTTTTCTGATGTCCTTGTGTTTACGGCATCACTGCGTCGTTTACGCGGAAAGCAGGCGAGAAGTGTACAGAGCCTCTGTACAGTGTGTACAAAGGCTCTGTACACTTCTAACAAAACTTTGCTTTTCTCGACCGCGTGCTCAGCTCTATCGCTCTTGCTACCGAAAGCTTTCAAGATATTGCACTTCCATATAACAAAAATGCTGTTACTCGGGGCTTCATTTTTAGGTATTGCCTAATTCATTACTCGGAAATGAAAGAAAAACAAGTTTTCCTTTTGCATTTCACTCGTTTATTCGTAACTTTGGCTTTGCCGAAGTTACTAACACTTGGAAATGAAAAGAAAAACAAGTTTTCCTTTTGCATTTCACTCGTTTATTCGTAACTTTGCCGCCGATGAAGAACAGCTATTTTGCTTTCCGGCAGTTCACTGTCTGGCAGGAGCGGTGCGCCATGAAGGTGGGTACGGACGGGACGCTCTTGGGGGCGTGGGCCTCTGTGCCAAATGTTGAAGGGACAGTGCGTGTCCTCGATGTGGGTACGGGCACCGGCCTCATCGCCTTGATGATGGCACAGCGGTTTCCCGAGGCACGGGTGGTGGGCATCGACATCGATGCCGACGCCGTCCTTCAGGCGCAGGAGAATGTTGCTGCCTCGCCCTTCTCCGACCGCGTCACCATCCTCCAACAGGACTTTGCTGATGCTGCCCCGTCCTTTTCCGACCGCGTTGCCATCCTTCGGCAGGTCTTTGCTGATACTGTGGAAAGCAGTGAGAGAGGGTGGCACGCCATTGTCTGCAACCCGCCGTTCTTCACACAGTCCCTGCCCTGCCCCGACGACAAACGGACGATGGCACGCCATGACGGCACGCTGACCTACCGCACACTGGCCACCAACGCCTGGCAATTGCTGCGCGACGACGGCGAGCTGAGCGTCATCGTGCCTGCCGACCAGCAGCAGCGCATGGATGCCGAGGCTTCGTTGGCCGGACTCTTCAAGAGCCGTGTGTGCATGGTGAAGACCTCGTCGGCCAAGCCGCCTAAGCGAGTGCTTCTGGCTTACAGGAAGCATCCCGCCGTGCTGCAGCGGCAGGAGCTAACCATCGGCAGCGCCGCGTATCACGAACTGACAAAAGACTTTTACCATGAAGATTACCATTCTGCAGACTGACATTGCATGGTCAGCACCTCAAGAGAACATCAAGCGGGCGGAGCGGCTGATGAGCGAAGCAGCGGCCGATGGCATGAGCGACACGCTCTTTGTGCTGCCCGAGATGTGGGCCACCGGCTTCTGCGTAGCGCCTGAAGGCATAGCCGAAGACGAGGAGCAGAGCGAGGCGCTAACATGGATGAAAGATACGGCGCGGAGCAAAGAGTGTGCCATCAGCGGCAGCTTGGCCGTGCGCACGAGCGACGGCAAGTACCGCAACCGCCATTACTTCGTCACGCCTGCCACCACCGTGTTCTACGACAAGCGCCACCTGTTCCGCCACGGCGGCGAGGACACGTTCTTCACCGCTGGCCAAGAGGCAGTGGTGGCCGAGTGGAAGGGCCTTCGCCTGCTGTTGCAGACGTGCTACGACCTGCGCTTCCCCGTCTTCTCACGCTACGGCAGAAGCCCTCTCTCACCTTCCGCTGCCCCTTTCTCCCCCCTCCTTTACGATGCCATCATCTACGTCGCCAACTGGCCTGCGAAGCGGCAGCTGGCGTGGGAGACACTCACCCGTGCCCGTGCCATAGAGAACCAGTGCTGTGTGGTGGCCGTCAACCGTGTGGGCAGCGACACAGCCTGCGACTACATCGGCGGCTCGGCCATCATCGACCCGCTGGGTCGCACGATGTCCGCCTGCTCCGCCGGTGTGGCTTGGTGCAGCTCCGACGTGGATGGTGCCGACATTGCGAAGGCCCGTCAGCGCTTCCGTGTGCTCGACGACCGTGACCTGCCAGCCGCTGTCAGAACCCTATCTTAGGTCTTTGTTCCCGTCGCTGCTCCAATTGTAGCCGCATGGCCTCATAGCGTTTAGCAGTGTCAGCCGGCGTTCGTGGCTTTGTTTCGCTCACCACCTGCTCCATCAGTTGCTGTGTGATGAGTGCGTCAGTGCGCGATGCCCTCAATGCCGCCTGATGTGCGACGTATGCCACCTCGCTGGCTATGTAGCCTTCTGTCAGGCGTGCCAGGCGTTGGCAGTCGATGTCGGCAGCCTTGGGCCGATTCTTCAGATGAATGTCAAACAGCTGCTGCCTTGCCTCCTCGTCGGGCATGGGCACATAGATGAGATGGTCGATACGTCCTCTTCGCAGCACCGCAGTGTCGATGAGCAGCGGCTGGTTGGTCGTTGCAATGACAAACACCTGGTCCTCTCCGCAGTTGTTGAGCTGTGTGAGGAACTCATTGACCTCTGCGCTTTGACCGGCGTTTTGTGTTTGTGTGCGCTGCGGCACGAGTGCCTCAAACTCGTCGAAGCAGAGTACACAGGGTGCCGCTGCACGCGCCTCGTCGAAGAGCAGTGCAATCTTCTCCTGCGTTCCGTGTATGTAGATGCTGGCCAGATCCGATGACTTCACGAAACGGAAATTGTAGCCCGCTTCTTCAGCAAAACGCTCGGCAATGAACGTCTTTCCGCATCCCGGCGGTCCGTAAAGCAACATACCGTTGGGGATATTCAAACAGTAGCGCAATGCCCGCTCACGGTCACGCAGCACGTAGAGCACCTCTTCACTGAGCAGTTTCTTCAGCTCTTTCATGCCTGCCACATCGGCAAAGCCACCGCCCTGTACCTTGGCAAAACCCTTTGCATGGTCAGACGGCGAAGGGTTAAGAGACGAGAGCAGATGGTCGGCACGTCCCGTCAGCGCCAGCAGGAAGTCGTTGGCACTGCTGAAACGACAGGAAGCATCGTCAGCCAAAGCCTTTGAGAGGACGCGCGTCAGCCTGTCAACGCCGCCCCACTGCTTCCCGCCATTGGAAGGAAGTTGCAGGTTGGGGATGCGCAGCGGCTGTTCTGCCTCCATGCCAAACACCATGCGGAACAACAGGCGCCCTGCGGCATAGAGGTCGTCAGCCACGGAGACGCCCTCGGCATCAGCGGCCTGTGCGAAGTCGGTAAGGCGGAAATCGTCGAGAGTCCCCGTGAGGTCGAGCAGGATGGACTGCTGACCGATGGCCCGATGTGCAATGCCCTGGCGGTGCAAGTCGTTGAGCAGACGCAGAAGGGCTGCCGTGAGTTGGCAGGCGTCCTCCACAGTCATGACCGACAGCCGCCGCAGCCGGTCGGCCAGTGTCTCGCTACTCACAAATTGCGTCACCATATAATGACGGTTGTCTTCAGCTATGCCGCTATCAATGAACTGGCAGACATTAGGATGCAGAATGTTTCGGCGCAGCGTCACCTCAGACGGCTCAACTACTGCCTGTCCCCTTCCCAAGAGTGCTGGATGTTCGTCTGACATTCTCTCAGCAGAAGGGAAGCTGGCAGGGGTGAACAGCTTCAAGAAACAGAGCCGCCCTTGGCTGCTGCGCACACGGTACAGCTCGCCGCCAGTCTGCTCTCCGATGTAGAAGAGCACGGTATAGCCACCTATGATTTGTCCTTTCTGATAAGTCATAAGAGGTGAGAATGGCGTTAATAGAGCAGCCGGTGAAAGCGTTCGTCGCCATCGTCGGTTGCGGTTCTTTTTTGAGTAGAAGATGAGGACCCCGATTGGCCTTCAGGCTGGGGAGGTTTGATCTTCATAGCGTAGATGGCATTGGCATAGGCATTGAGCTGTTCCAATGTAGTGCCCTGTTCAATGATTTGCTTCGTGCTGTCAATGAGCTTGCGTGCCTTGTCGGCGTTGGTCCAATCATATTGATGGAAGTACAGATCCTGACTGCTCACCCAGTTTACTAGCCACTGCATTTCGAGCAGTCTTTCCTTCTGTTTCTTCATCATACCAGCGAGGCGCTTGGCCGTCTTCTCGTCTTTAGACTCCAGCACCTCATCCACCTGTGCCTGCAGTTCCTTCAGCCGCAACTCGCCCTGGCTGTTGCCCAGACAGGCTTGTGCAGTCTTCAACTCCTCTAGAGCGTGCAGCAGCACACTCTTGGTATGTTCCCACTCCGATGCCCCTTCGAGCGCCTCAATACGGCGCAGCACCTCTTTCAGGTGTTGCAGCACAGCCTTCTTCTCGGTGTTCACGCGGTTGTCGGCCTCAACGTCGGCCAGCAACTGTTGAAGGTGTGACACATCTATTCCGTTCTCGGCCATCATGGCCAGACTACCGTATGCGCTGGCAATGTCGGCGATGATGCGTTGTGCCGCCTCAGCCACCGAGTGCATACGGCTGGTGTCAAGATGTTTCTCCACCGTGCAGTCCTGCTCAGGGAAATAGGCCTCAAGCGTCATCTGCTCGCTGCTGTCTACCCGCAGCGTCACCTCAACGATGCTTCCCTTAGGTATGAGGCAGGGCACCTCGTCGCCAGTGATGACAACGTCGGCCACCCACTCATAAAGATATGCCCTGGCGAGATGCTGATAGCTGTCAGCCTGATAAACGGGAATCTTTACCATGTCGTCCTCAACGCCTGGCCGCAACTGGCAAGTGGTATGGCGGTTGCGTATGACGCCTACGGCGGGCAGGGACTTGTTCTTTTCCAAACCCATGAAAGGCATGAACACGCCATCGGCCTTCTGCTCACTCCACACGGAGATGCCTATATGATAGGGCAGCACAGCACTGCCCACACGCGTGCCTTGCAGGATGGTAAACGAGTCTGGCGATGCCTCCAGGGCATTGCCTTTCTCATCGGTAAGGCTGATGTTGAAAGCGTTGGCCCTGCCTTCAACCAACTGTACGGTCACAACCCTGCCCTGAGTGTTCACCTCCACCCTGCCACTGTCCCAGGCTTTGTCGGCTCTTGTCAGCAAGGCTGTCACTTTCGTGTATTTCTGTCCCAGTGCCAACTTCAGACTCACCCAGTCGGTCAGCTCTACGGTTGTAGCCTCGTATCCCACCTCCAGCTGTATGGCACGGGGCGACAGGGAAGTGTTGGGCGATGAGGGTTGGATGAGGTCGATGGTGGAGGCGTAGAGCGCAGCACCAGTAGCCACAGCAGTCATGGGGTCAATGCTGTTATCCACCACGGGAGCTATCTGTTCGCTGAGCATCTGCTGCACTAAAGGCAGACGCGTAGGTCCTCCCACCAGAATTATCTTGTTGAGATTGCTTCCTGTCAAATTGTTGCGGCGTAACAGCTCAAGACAGCTGTCAACGGCTTTCTGCAGCGATGGGCGCATCACGCTGAAAGCCTGTTTCTGTGTAATGGTGAGATCGAGTTCCATCTCTTCACCGTCATCGTCGCAGCCCAGCTCGCCCAAGTTTGAAAGGATGTCATCCTGCCCGTTCACTGAGAGATGAATCTTCGCCTCTTCGGCGTATGTCTTCAAGGCTTCCCTCAGCAGCTGACGCTTTTGTTCGTCGGCCAGTGTATTCTGCAGCGAGAAGTTGGCCCCAAGGTGGGGCAGCAACAGCCGGTCGACGATGGCGTAGTCGAGGTTCTTGCCGCCTAAGTAGTTGTCGCCCTCTGTATCGGCCACACGTATAATGCCGTCCTCAACACGCAGCAATGCGGCATCGAAAGTTCCCCCGCCAAAGTCGAACACCAGCCAGCAACCGTCCTTCTGTGTGGCCGACAGTCCGTAGGCCATAGCGGCAGCAATAGGCTCCTGCAGCAACTCGCACTGTGTAAATCCAGCCTGCTCAGCCGCTTGCAGCGTGGCCGTCTTTTGGTTGACGGTGAACTTTGCCGGCACGGTGACAACAGCGGCCTGCGGCTGTTCGTCGGTTACCAGAGCCTTCAGTGCCTTGAGTACCTGGGCCGAAAGGTCTATGCTGCTGTAGTCGTGCTGCATGTGACTGCTGTGGTAGACAGTATCGGTGCCCATAGTGCGTTTGAACTCCTGAAAGGTGTTCTGGCTCTCTGTCCGCCATGTGAGTGTGGCCCGGCGATTGTCTAACTTCAGGTCGTTGTAGGCGCTTTCACCCACCTTGATGTTCTGACGGCGGGTAAACGACACGCACGAGGGCATGACCTCACGCAGCGTGTCGGTGCGCATCAGCATGGGAACGCCCTTCTCCATTCGGCAAATGGAGGAATTGGTGGTGCCGAGGTCTATGCCATAGTCGATTTTCTGTCGCATAAGGATGAAGTTGTATTATGGTTTCTGACTGACGGTGACCATAGCCACCTGAATCATCTCCCCTTGATAGTTTACTTGTGGCCGCGACACGGCAGTGATAAGTTGCTGCCCCGGAGGCATTGAGTCGTCGAGGTTGAAGCTTGCCACCACGCGCATACCGTCGCTATAGGGCTGTCCCAGCATGTCTACAACCTCATAGCCGGCAGCCTGCAGAATAGTATTCATACGCTGCACGGAACGCTGCAGTTGCTTGTAGCCCCGCACAGCAGAATCCATGCGGGCCAAGTTCTGCTGCATGCGCACCAGTTCGTCGGCAAGAGCCAATACCATTTCGTGTTGTTCATTCATAGGCGTAAGGGGAAATTATTCAGTTTCTGTGGGTTCTTGCGGCAGTATAGGTTCATCAGCCCCGGCTGGAGATTCCTCAGGCACTATCGGCTCGTCAGGAGAAATCGGTTCGTCAGGCACTATCGGCTCGTCAGGAGAAATCGGCTCGTCAGGGGAAATCGGCTCGTCAGGAGAAATCGGCTCGTCAGGTTCAATGGGACTGGCAGAGTCTTCTGCATCGGCAGAAACATCGGGAACAGTGACGGGAGGAGACATTTGATCATACTGGAATTCATCATTCAGCATCTCTTCCAAGCGTTTCTCAAACATTTTCAGCTCCTGCTCATCTTTGCCTACATACCTGACAGACTCTAACGGCACAGGCAGGCCGTGAAGCGCAGGCACATTGGGAAGCGCAAATTTCTCCAAATCAGGCAGTTTGTAATTGGGCACATCAAGAACGGGGTGATGGATTTCAATTTTGGGGCGTTGCCGGACTTTTTTCATAGTACTGATACCATTGGGGAAGCAGACTTTAAACAATCCCAGAAATATCACCCAGATAATAACGTAAACGAGGCAGGAGCGAATGATATCGCCAAAAGAATGTTCTTCATTGCCCGGCTCATTAACGAATGTACGCTCTCTCCATGCCGTGATGAGCTTCTCGGAAACAGACAGCGCATTCTTTGTCTTGACCTTCAAAGACTCATCGATTGCCAGATTGGCTGCAAGCTTCAAAGCTTCGTACATTTGCTCAACATTCTGGCCGAGGAAAACCGGAAAATTCAATCGATAGAGCTGTCCCGCCATCTGATCACTCAGCATCTGGTAGGCCGCACTATCTACACCGATGGTTTTACCGAGCCACGGCAACCAGTTATGGCCATCGTCGACCATCAGGGCAGTCACATTGCTTCGTTGCTCTGCGTCTTCTCTCTCGGTTATTTCTGCCAATTCCAAATGGTTCTCTATGCGCTGACGGACATTGGTGGTAAGCATGTCGCGCACTACACAAAGGAGTAACGAGTCAGAAGAGGACGACAACGGGAATTGCTCAACCAGCGACAGCACATCGCTGAGACGTACATTGTTCTCTTCAGTGCAAATCGTATTCAAGACAAGACGGATGTCTTCCTCTTTTGTGAACAGCTGCTGGGCATGCCTCACGGCCTCCTCATAACGTTCTGTGAGGAGCTCGGCCACAAAGATGTTCTGGGCGGCGGCATGGTCAGTGCGCTGCTGCCAACAGGCAAGTGCCTTAGCCGTATGTCCTTGGTCGAGCAGGCGTATGGCTTCTACATCGCAGGCAGAATCAGGTCCGCGCTCAAACCACAGCAGCGTGTCGGCGCTATAGTCGGCCGCTACCGTCTTCAGTCTGTTTTCTGCCTGTGTCACCTCGTCGTCGTCGACAGGTCCCAGCAGATGTTCCAGTCGCAATGGCAAGTCACACCGCTGCCCCACACGGGCATAGGCCTTTGCCTCAGTCTGCGCGGCCACCATCTCCTTCAGCGTGGCATTGGCAAACACGCCTATGAGACGGAAAGTGTTTTTCCGGAATATGCTTTTCACTTACATGGGATGGCGCTGCGGTTGATGTGATGGTGTTTTTTAGGTGAGTCTATAGACGACGATGGTAGCGATGCCCATGAGTACTGCTATGATGCACAGTGCCCAGAAGGCATATTTTTTTATGACTTTGCGACGATGGAGTGACATCAGGCTTCTACGCTTGAACCTGGTGGCGTCGTCCTCCTTGTGATGATGATGGTGATGATGCTGATGTTCTGACATGGTCATTAGTATTTAAGGGTTAGCTTTACTTCTGAATTGAGTCCGCTTGGCATGGATTCCCATTTGTCGTATAGCGTTTTCTTATAGTTGATGTCTACGACATTGATTTCCTCCATCTTCCGCCACTGCACGCCACGCCGGTCGAGGTCGGCGATGCGGTTGGCTGGCAGGTTGGTCACTTCTATGCGTATGTCGTTGTCGCCGACCTTGAGTGCTCCCTTGGTGTCGAGGACGAAGGGCACACTCCAGGCGCAACCTATGAACTGTCCGTTGATATAGACGCGTGCCGACTCTCGCACGTCGCCGAGGTCGATGTTCCATTGTTGTGGTGGTGCGTCTTTCTTGGTGAGCTTGACGGTGGTGGTGTAGACACCTGTTCCCATGAGTGTGGCCGTCTGTTCGTCGAGCGTCTGCCAGGGCTGTAGCTTGTCGAGAGTGTAGGTCTTAGAGGCGCGTGGTGCTTCGTCGATGAAGGAGAGCGTCCAAGGACCGTTCAGCGCGATTTGCTCTCGCGGATAGTTGGCGTGAGGGGCTTTTTGCGCGTTGGTGGCGACTGTGGCGGGCGGTGGGAGGAGGATGCTGTCGTTGTAGACCTGCAGAATCATTGACTCGCCGCTTCGCAGCCGTATGGCGACATTGCGTCCGTCGTGGTCGACCATGGTGATGTCGCCATTGAGTGGGTTGAACCATCGTGCGTCTTTGAATGGCACAGCGAGCGGGACACGGGCGTCGATATCATTGGGCGTGAGGTTGGCTATGAAGTAGTGGTAGCCTGTGGCGTTCTTGCGACGTATGGCCTTCAGCCCGAGCTGCGTCTTCATCGTCTCCGGTTTGGCAGCCTGTGCCATCTGCTGAGGGTCGATGCCATAGATGATGTGTGCTCCCTGTGCTTTGAGCATGTTGATGTGCTGCTTCAGTGCCTCGTCCCGGCTCTCAGCCGGGGCAATGGACGAAAGAGACGGCGTGGATGCCTCGAGGTTGCCGGGGATGATGAGACCTTTGTAACGGGTGCCAGCTGCGGTGACGATGGCTCCGTCGCGGCATTGTGTCTGCATGAGCAGTCGCTCGGAAATGTAGTCGCAGTCGAATCCGGCGCGGTCGATGTCGAGGATGGCTTCACGGAATTCAGGCATCAGCTTTCCCATGGCGTGAATGGAGAACTGCATGAGCAGCTTGCCGGTGGCTTTCTTCCAGGCATCGCGCACGGGCAGCAGCACGAGGAAGTCGTTGTCGGGCTGTCCCCACTGCAGGAAGCTTTGGCACCGCTCTACGTAGTCCATGAAATAAGGTGCGTCGCGCCAGATGCTGTTGGTGGGGCTCATGTCGATGGAGGCATAGAACTTCCATCCTGGCCAGGGGTCGTCCTTTGGCGAGTAGCACGTGCCGTGGAAGAACATGTGGTTGACGCCAGCGCAGAACATCAGGTCGAGGTCGGGCTTGAGCTGTGAGAGCGATGTGCGGAAGTGCTCTGTGAGCCATGTGAACGTCTCGCTGCTGGTGTAAGGCTTTCCGCAGACATGCGCTGCCGACGGTGCATACTTGAACATGGAGTAGTCGCTGTCGTTCTTGCGTGTCTTGCCGGGGTCGGTGCGCAGGCCCTTGATGCCGAGTTCGGAAAGTCCGAAGCCCTCGATCTCGGGGATGTCGACGGCGGCATAGCAGTCGATGAGGTTGGCGGGTGAGCCGTGTGCCTGATTGCGGGTGATGGCGCCATGAGAGTGCGCCCATGCTGTCCACTGCTCGGTGAAGTTCTCAAGTATCAAGTCGCCTAATGTCTCTCGATAATCAGCTAAGACAGAAGCCCCCCCTACTGCCCCCGAGGGGGCTTCATTTGACTTGCGGACGCCCCCCTCGGTGGACGACGAGATGGCTAATAGTTCGGGGAAATGGTCTTCAAGCTTATAGCCTCTTCGTTTCTCAAACTCTTCGAGGAGCTTCGGCGTCCATGTGGCGGCCTCCACCTCGTAGCTGTCGTTGAAGAATGTGTGGGGATAGGGTGTCTGCGTGCGCTCGAATGCCTGCTCTATGTGCTTCAGGTAGTTGGCCACGGCTGTGCGGTCGAAGTGGTCGATGACGAGACCCTCGCCGCCTGGGGCAGCACGCTTCACCTTCATCACGCCATACTTGATGTAGAGGGCAATGAGTTTTAGTGGAGAGTTGAGAGTTGAGGGTTGAGGGTTGAGAGTTGAGGGTTGAGAGTTGAGGGTTGAGAGTTGAGAGTTTGCAACCGCACGGTTTTTCAGTGTTGCGAGGGGTAGCTTGCCTTCTTTTACCTGGTCGGTCACGTCTGTGGCCTTGCCATCGCAATAAAGCATGACCTTGTGGAGGACGGCGTTCTTCGCATCCTTCTCTGAGAGCGCGAGGTCGATGACGCTGGTGTCCGTTTGGTCGGGCTGCAAGCCTCTGTGCCCGTTGACCGTGGTCCAGATGCCTTCGCTGTCCACCTCTTTCTCCACGAAGATGGCACGGCAGGCGCTCTCCTCCAGCGGCACCCAGGGCCCGCCGAAGGGCCATCCTGTGCCTGTGGCCATGTCGAGCTCGATGCCGTTCAGCTTGCACTGCTCACCGGTGTAGCGCAGCATGTCCATCCACTTTTCGCTCAGGTATTCTATATTGTTGGCATCGTTGCCCTGCACACCATAGATGGGGGTAATCTCCACCGCTCCGATGCCATGCTTGGCATACTCTTGCAGGTTCCACTGCAGGTTCTCCTTGTCCACAGCCGATCCGAGCCACCACCATCTTGCGCCCGCCTTGGCTTCAGGGGTGACGGTTGGCCAAGACTGAGCGGTAGCTTGCAGGGCGATTATGCCCATCACTATGCCTGCTATCAGTTTTTTCATGTCAGTTTCCGTCGGGTTTCAGGTTTTCCGTCATTGGCGATGGTGCCCACTGGAAGGTGCTCCAGTCGTCGGGCTGGGCGGGGTCGAAGTCCTTCCACTCGGGGCGCAGAGCGTGCACGAGTGGTAGGTTGAGCTGCTTCATGCCCATGACGACGCACTTGGCCACCTCGTAGGCGCCATAGGGATTGAAATGAGTGTTGTCGGCCAACGGCTTCGCCTGATTGGGGAAGGTGTTGGCGGGATAATGTACCAGGGCGCGCTTCGAGTTCTCCATGCCGAGGGTCTCGAAGAACGTCTTCGTCATCTGATTGAGATCAATGAGAGGCACCTTCTCGCGCTGTGCCACTTCCTTCATGGCTGCGGGGAAGTCGCCGTGGGTGTTCAGCAGTGTCTTGCCGTCGGTGTCGAAGGCGCGGCGCTGTGTGGGTGTGAGGAAGACGATGTCGGCACCCTTCTTGCGCACCTCATCGACGAATATCTTCAGCTGATACTGGTAATGGTACCATGCTCCGTCGCCCGGCCGCTTCTCCTTCTCGTCGTTGTGTCCAAACTCCACAAAGACATAGTCGCCGGCCTTCAGCGTCTGTAGAATCTTGTCCAAACGGAAAGAGGCGATGAAGGTGCGTGCTGTCAGTCCGCTCTCGGCATGGTTGCTGACGGCCACCTCTGGTCCGAACCACCGGGTAATCATCTGCCCCCATGATGCCCACGGCTCATAGTTCTGGTCCACGACGGTGGAGTTGCCGCAGAGGTAGATGGTGGGCACATCGGCCGGCTCTATGTGGATGCTCTGCACGGCAGGCTGCGGCCCGTTGAACTCCAAGGTCAGCTTGTCGTCCCAGGCCAGGTAGCCCTTCTCGCGGTCTTTAATCTTCACCCGCTTGTCGCCCTCGATGAGGGTGGAGCGCTTGTTCACCACAAACTCCACGGTCTGCGTGTCTTTCTTCTTCGGCGTCACGATGTTGTCCATCATCAGTCGGCGTCCCTCAGCGCGCACCGTGGTGTTGCCATTCTTCACGCCTCCAAGGACGACGCGCACACGGTAGTTGCCGTCGGGCACGCGGACGGAGAAATAGAACGGCGCCGTGGTGGGCTTCTTCACATTGGGAGCCGGCATCACATCGAAGCCATAGCCATCGTGCTCATTATATACGGGCTGTGCCTTCGTCAGGTCGAAGTCGAAGGACTGGGCCATCACAGCCATGGGCACGAAGGCCCAAAAAAACAGTAAGAATCTCCTATACATTATCTATTTTGAATATTTGACCTGCAAAATTAACTATTTTTCCAATAAAAAGCAAGAATAAAAACAGAAAATTCATAACTTTGCAGGCAAAATTGACAACAAAACCTTTCTGAGACATGAACAAACAACTGAAAATGATGGTATGGACGGCATCGGTGATGCTCGTCCTGAGTATGGTCTTTGCATCCTGCAAGGACAACAAATCGAAGTCGAAGGCCGATGACGACGATGAGGACGAGACGGAGCTGGCCGAGGACAGGGCCGATGACGACGAGGATGACGTCACGACGATAGACGTGACTACTGCCCGTGAGCTCATCCTCGCTCTGCAAAACGATGTGCATATCAATGTCATTGTGAACGACGTGCTGCGTATGACCGACGCCATCGACGAGCTGGTGGATGAGGGCAAGCTGAAGCGCTATCCGGAGGAAAACAACGACCACCTGAGGCCTGGCGTGTACTGGGCACCGGAATACGACGGCAACACGCTCTTCATCGTAGGTCTGAACAACATCACCATCGAAGCGACCCACGAGGACCAAGGCTTCCTGCTTGCCACGCCACGCTATGCCGACGTGCTGCACTTCGAGAAGTGCAAGGACATTGTCATCAAGAACTTCACGCTGGGCCACGAGGAGACTGGCGACTGCGTGGGCGACGTGCTGGTGTTCAACGGCAGCGAGAACATTGTCGTGGAGGACTGTCACCTCTTCGGCTGCGGCGTCAACGGACTGTCGGCCAGCGGCACCTCTAACATTGTTGTGAAGAACACCGAAATCTACGGCTGCAGCGACCGTGGCGTCGACCTGTACCGCTCAGAGAACGTCTGCTTCGACCACTGCAAGATTTTCAACAACGGCTGCGGCATGTACGTCGACCCCTACTGCTCCGACATCCTCTTCGCCCACTGCACCCTCAAGGACATCAAGGGGCAGATGTTCATCTGCTATGCACCTGTCAGCATCCGCAACAGCAAGATTGAGCACCACCACGATGACATGTCGGAGAACGTGGACTTCGCCAACTGCGACGTGGTGATGGACTACTCAGAAGCTGAAGAATACCCTGACATTGAGGACTGGGGCGAGTAGTTTCTTACAGTGCGGAAGTTTAAGGACAAAGGCGCAAGCTCGAAAAAAAATCCCAGCGTGGGAACAAAATATTCCCAGCGTGGGAATAAATTATTCCCAGCCTGGGAACAAAATATTCCCAGCGTGGGAACAAAACATTCCCACGCTGGGAATTTTTCTGGGGTAGCGGACTGATGTGGAACAATCAGTCAATCTGGTTGCCGGTGTAGAGCTGATAATACTGTCCGCGCAGGGCGAGGAGCTCCTCGTGTGTGCCATGCTCGGCAATGCGTCCGTGGTCGAGTACGATGATCTGGTCGGCATTGCGCACGGTGCTCAGGCGGTGGGCAATGACGAAGGTAGTGCGCCCGCGCATCAGCGTGTCCATGCCCCGCTGCACCAACTGCTCGGTGCGTGTGTCGACTGAGCTGGTGGCCTCGTCGAGAATCAGCACGGGCGGATTGGCTACGGCGGCACGGGCGATGGCCAAGAGCTGTCGCTCACCCTGCGAAAGGTTGCCGCCGTCGCCCTGCAACATCGTCTGATAGCCATTGGCCAGACGGCGGATGAAGTCATGCGCGCCGACCAGCTGGGCAGCCTTGACACAGTCGTCGTCGGTGGCATCGAGGCTGCCGTAGCGGATATTGTCGAGCACCGTGCCCGTGAAGAGATGCGTCTCCTGCAGCACGATGGTCATGCTCCTGCGCAGCGACTTCTTCTGAATGTCAGTGATGGGGATGCCGTCGTAGAGGATGGCAGCAGCAGGCCCAGCCCCGGAAGACCCACCCCCGGCCCCTCCCTGTGAGGGAGGGGTGCTATCACCTTGCACGCCCGTATAGTCCGCCTTTGAGGTAATTCCTCCCCTCCCTGCAGGGAGGGGCTGGGGGTGGGTCTGCTGCTGGCTTTTCTCCTCTACCTCGTAGAAACGGTTGATGAGGTTGATAATCGTGGTCTTGCCAGCACCCGTTCCACCGACGAAGGCAATCTTCTGGCCAGGCTGCGTGTTGATGTTGATGTCGAAAAGCACCTGCTTCTCAGGCACATAGCCGAAGTCCACATGCTGGAAGTCAACGTCGCCCTCCACCTTTCGGCATTGGCCATCGGCCATCGACCATTGGCCATCTCTCAACACCACCGTTCCCTCGTCCACCTCCGGCTCAGCATCGCCCAAGGCGAAGACACGCTCAGCACCCACCGAGGCATTGAGCACGCTGTTGATCTGCTGCGACACGTGGCTGATGGGCTGCGTGAAGCTCTTGTTCAGCTGGAGGAAGGCCACTATCGTTCCTAAGGTAATGGTGAACTGGAGACCGAAGATGGAGAGCTGGGAGATAGCCAGAGCAGCACCGACGACGGCCAGCAGCACATAGCCGAGGTTGCCGAGGTTGCCGTTGACGGGCATCACCACGTTGGCTATCTTGTTGGCATTATAGGCCGAGTAACGCAGCCGCTCGTTGATGGTCTCAAAGTCGGCCACGGCCTGCTGCTCATGGCAGAACACCTTCACCACCTTCTGGCCCGTCATCATCTCCTCAATGAAGCTGTTCACATTGGCCAGACTCTCCTGCTGCGTGCGGAAAAAGCCGCGCGACCACTTGCCCAGCTTTGTCGTCGTCACCATCATCACCACGGCGATGAAGATGCTGACCAGTGTCAGCGGGATGCTGAGCACCACCATCGACGTGAATGTGGCCACAATGGTGATGAGCGACGAGAACACCTGCGCCATGGCCGTGGAGATCATCTGGCGCAGCGAGTCCACGTCGTTGGTGTACACCGACATCAGGTCGCCGTGCGGGTGCGTATCGAAATAGTTGAGGGGCAGCTTCTCCATCCGCTCGAATATCTGCTTACGCAGGCGCAGCATCGTGCCCTGGCTGACATTGATCATCAGGCGGTTGTAGGCATAGCCGGCCACCACACCCAACAGGAGGATGAGTCCCAGGCGGAAGAGGGCCTGCAGCAGCGAAGCATACTCGGGGTTGGCGGCTTGCGTCAGCGGGGTGATGTAGTCGTCAATCAGCGTGCGGGTGAAGAGCGTGGAGAAGAGCGACGTGATGCTGCTCACCACGATGCACACCAAGACGGTGAGGATGCTGAACTTATAGTTCTTCAGCACAAAGCCGAAGAGTCGCAGCATGACCTGCCGCTGCTGCTTTGTCACTTTCTGGAATCCGGCCTGCCCGCGCTGGCCGCCGGGGCCTCGTCCAAATGAAGGCTGTCTCATGCGGTACCTCCTTTCTTCTTTGCGTCAAAGTCGCCAGAGTCCTGTGTCTGTATGTCGTAAATCTCCTTATAAAGGGCATTGGTGGCCAGCAGCTCGCTGTGTGTGCCGAAGCCGGTGACGACGCCATTGTCCATCACGATAATCTTGTCGCACTTCTCCACGCTGCTGATGCGCTGCGCAATGATGAGCTTCGTCATCTGCGGCAGCTGCTCGCGAAACGCCTTCTGGATGCGGGCATCGGTGCGGGTGTCGCAGGCCGATGTCGAGTCGTCGAGGACCAATATCTTAGGCTGCTTCAACAGGGCGCGGGCGATGCACAGGCGCTGCTTCTGACCGCCGCTGACGTTGGTGCCGCCCTGCGCTATCAGCGTGTCATACTGTTGCGGCATCTCCATGATGAACTCGTCGGCCTGCGCCATACGGCAGGCAGCACGACATTCCTCCAAAGTGGCGCCGGACTTGCCCCAACGCAGATTGTCAATCACCGACCCGCTGAACAGCGTGTTCTGCTGCAGCACCACGCTGACAGCATTGCGCAGCGCCGTCAGGTCATAGTCCTTCACATTGCGACCGCCCACCAAGACCTCGCCCTTCGACGTGTCGTAGAGGCGGCTGATGAGGTTGACCAGCGTCGATTTGCCCGAGCCAGTGCCACCAATGACGCCAATGGTCTGACCAGAAGAAATGGAAAAGGACACATTGAAGAGGGCGGAACGGCGATGAGAATTCCCCCCTACGGCCCCCGAGAGGGCTTCATTACTCTTTAGGACATTTGTGTCCCCCTCGGGGGACGACAGGGGGGCTTGATAGTCAAACCTCACTTCCCTGAACTCCACGCTGCCATCCTGCACTTCCATCACCGGGTTGGCAGGGTTCTCGATGCTTGCCTGATGCTCGATGACCTCGCTGACGCGTTTCGCCGAGGCGGCACTCTGCGTCAGCATGACGAATATCATGGAGAGCATCATCAGGGCCTGCAGGATAGACATGACATAGGTGAAGAGGCTGGTCAGCTCGCCCGTGGTCAGCGTGCCGCCGACGATGAAGTGGGCGCCCCACCAGCTCAGGGCGATGATGCAGCCATAGACCACCATGTTCATCACGGGGTGGTTGAGCGCCATCAGGCTCTCAGCCTTCGTGTAGAGCTTGTACAGCCCGTCGGCAGCCTTCGAGAACTTCTCCGTCTCGTAGTCCTCGCGCACAAAGGCCTTCACCACGCGGATGCCCGTCACGTTCTCCTGCACACTCTGGTTCAGCTCGTCGTACTTCACATACACCTGCTGAAACAGCCGCGCCACGCGCGATATAATAAGGTATAGCGAGACGCCGAGTATCACCATCGCTATGATGAAGATGAGCGACAGGCGCGGGTCGATGACAAGGCACATCACGATGCTGAGCAACAGGCGGAACGGCGCGCGCACGGTGATGCGCAGAATCTGCTGGAAGGCGCTCTGCAGCGAGTTCACGTCGGTGGTCATGCGCGTGACAAGTCCTGACGTAGAATACTTGTCGATGTCCTGGAAGGAGAAGGTCTGGATGTTGCGGTACATGGCGCGCCGCAGGTTGGCAGCAAAGCCCGTCGAGGCGTAGGCCGACACACGGCCGGCCAGGATGCCGAAGAGCAGCGAGAGCAGCGCCATGCCCACCATCAGCAGACCGTAGAGATAGACGGCCTGCATGTCGCCCGACATGATGCCACGGTCGATGAGCAGCGCCGTGACGTAGGGAATGAGCACATCCATCACCACCTCCAGCGCCGTCAGAAGCGGCGTGGCAATGGAGGCTTTCTTGTATTCCCCAATCTGCTTGATTAAAGTGCTTATCATTTAGTTTCCTGTTGCAATAAATTGCTGCAAAATTACAAAAAGTCAACAGCAAAACAAAAGAATCATTTATTTTTTTGTCACTATTTCTCGAAAAAAACGTAACTTTGCATCACTTTGATAGAGACAGCAAGGATATGAGCGTATCAGGACAATGGCAATGGCAGGAGTCGGGGAAGGCATGGAAGGGCGTCGGCATCTACCATGTCACGCTGAGTGTGGCGTCGCGCGAGCCGTTGCTGGGTGTGCTTGTCATTCCTGAGAACGACCCAGCCCAGGCGCATGTGGAACGGACGGAGCTGGGGCGGTTGCTGTTGGAATGTCAGCGTTCCATCGCCGTGTTTCATCCTGAGATACAGATCTTGCAGTACTGCCTCATGCCCGACCATCTGCACAGCATCTGGTATGTCCGCCGTCCGATGGAGAAGGGCATCCGCTATGCCGTGCAAGCTTTCTGGAGGGCAGCCAAAAAGCTGGGGCGGGGCTACACCTTCCTCCACTCCCGCCCCGTAGTGCCGCCACCATCGAAGCCCGAATCCCCCTCCCCCTCGCTGCCCCCCTCGCCGTCCCTTTCGTCCATTGCCCCGGCTGAGAGCCGGGACAACCCGCAGCCCGCCTCCCCCTCGCCGCCCCTTTCGTCCATTGCCCCGGCTGAGAGCCGGGACAACCCGCTGCCCGCCTCCCTCTCGCCGTCCCTTTCGTCCATTGCCCCGGCTGGGAGCCGGGACAACCCGCTGCCCGCCTCCCCCTCGCCGTCCCTTTCGTCCATTGCCCCGGCTGAGAGCCGGGACAACCCGCTGCGTGAGATGCTGGGCGGCGAAGCCTATAGCCGCCTGGCCCCTGTCTTCACCGAGATGCCCTTCATCCGCCCCATGTCGCGCCGCGGACAGCTGCAGACCATGATCCGCTATGTGCAGCTCAACCCCCAGCGGCTGGCCACCAAGCGCCTCATGCCCGGCTTCTTCCGCGTGCAGAAAGGCATCGTGATAGCCGGGCGCACCTATGCCGCCGTGGGCAATGCCGCCCTGCTGATGGCCCAGCGCTACGCCACCGTCCATGTGCGGCAAGCAATGGTGACAGCGGCAGAGCAAGGCGACACTCAGCCCCTGCGCAACTATATGAACGGCTGCGTGCTAAAAGCGCGCCAGGGCACAGTGATGGTCTCGCCCTTCATATCGTCGAAAGAGAAGGCAGTGATGAATGTCCTCCTGTCCGAGCAGCATCCCTTCATCTTTCTTGCTGACAACGGCTTCCGCGATTATTACAAGCCATCCGGCGTGCTCTTCGATGCCGTCGCGGCAGGGCGCGTGCTCATCCTCAGCCCATAGGACTACGATGCCGGCAAACGCCACATCACCCGCGCCGATTGTGTAGCCCTCAATGCCATGGCAGAGGAGATAGCCAGCCTCAGTGACGAAGAGCCAAACGACCCCAAGCAGGATTAACGGCCGCCAATCATGCCGCCCAAGGCTTTTTCCCTTTTTTCGGCGACGTTAGATTATTTTAAATATAAATGCGCCGCGATGTCGGGAAAAAGCCGTAACTTTGCAGCAATTATGATGAATAAACAGGAAGAATACGACGAGCTGCTGCCACAGTTGGCGGCACTCGTAGAGGGCGAGACGGAGGAGATGAGCGTCCTGGCCAACATCAGCGCCGCCCTCAAGGAGCGCTTCGGATGGTTCTGGGTAGGCTTTTATCTCGACCGTGGCGGAGAGCTGCGGCTCGGGCCGTTTCAGGGCAGCGTGGCTTGTATGCACATCGCATACGACAAAGGCGTGTGCGGCGCAGCCTTCAGCCAAAGGAAGAGCATCGTCGTGCCCGACGTGGAGCTGTTCCCCGGGCACATCGCCTGCAGCAGCCTCTCACGCTCAGAGATAGTAGTGCCCATCTTCGGCACCAACGGCCCCGTAGGCGTGCTCGACATCGACAGCACCGAGCTCAACACTTTTGACGATACCGACCGCCAGAACCTGGAGCGTGTCTGCGCCCTGTTATCCACAACGCTTTATCACTGACATGGAAAAGAAACAGATACTTTGCTTAGGCCATATCACCCACGACCGCATCGTGACGCCCGCCTTGCCGCAGGGCGTCGACTGCGCCGGCGGCACGGCCTATTATGTGGCATGGGCCATGCACCATCTGCCCCACGACGTCAGCTTCGGCGTCATCACTGCCGTGGGCAGCGACCTGAAACACGAGATTGACCGGCTGCGCGACGCCGGCATCGACATCACCGACGTGGGAAGCCCCACCAGTGTGTTCTTCGAGAACAGCTACGGACGCAACATGAACAACCGCCGCCAGCGGGTGCTCTCGAAGGCAGCACCGTTCACCATCGACCAGCTGAAGGAGGCCGAAGCCGAGGTGTTCCATCTGGGCACGCTGCTCGTCGATGACTTTGCGCCCGAGGTGGTGGAATATCTCGCCACGAAAGGCCGCGTCTGCGTCGATGTGCAGGGCTATCTGCGCGAGGTGCGCAACCAGCGCGTCTATGCCGTCGACTGGGCGGACAAGCTGCGCGTGCTGAAGCACACCGACATCCTCAAGGTGAACGAGCACGAGATCGACGTGCTCACCGACGGCGAGCGTGACCTGAAGCGCGGTGCCAAGCTCATACGCTCATGGGGAGTGCGCGAGGTGCTCATCACACTGGGCAGCTACGGCTCGCTCATCTATGCCGACGACCAGTTCTACGAGGTGCCGGGCTACGAGCCGCGACAGGTGGTCGACGCCACAGGATGCGGCGACACCTATGCCGCAGGCTATCTCTACGCCCGAGCCCACGGTGCCAGCTACGAAGAGGCGGGACGATTCGCTGCCGCCATGTGCACACTGAAGCTGGAGCACACCGGCCCTTTTGACGGTACGGTGGAAGACATACAAATCATTATGAAGAAAAAAACATGGATCAGTCAGCTTTTGCGAAACTTATAGCCCAGGCCCTCAACCTCAGCGTTGATGCCGTAGGCAACACCTTGGCCCTGCTCGACGAGGGCTGCACCATCCCTTTCATCTCACGCTACCGCAAAGAGCGCACAGGAGCCCTCGACGAGGTGCAGATAGCCGCCATCAACGATGAGAACGAGCGGCTGAAAGAGATAGCCAAGCGCAAGGAGACAGTAGTGAAGACCATCACCGACCAGGAGAAGATGACGCCCGAACTGGAGAAGCGCATCGCCGACTGCTGGGACGCCACCGAGCTGGAGGACATCTACCTGCCCTACAAGCCGCGACGACGCACCCGTGCACAGGTGGCCCGCGAACAGGGCTTGGAGCCGCTCGCACAGATCATCCTCCTGCAGCGAGAGCAGAACGTGGAAAAGGCCGCCCGCTCTCAACTCTCAGCTCTCAACTCTCAACTGAGTGTCGCCGAAGCCATCAAAGGCGCCCAGGACATCATTGCCGAGACCATCAGCGAGGACGAGCGCTCACGCCAGCAGCTGCGTGGCAGCTACCGCCGCACTGCCATCATCTCGTCGAAGGTGGTGAAAGCCAAACAGGACACCGACGAGGCACAGAAATACAGTGACTACTTCGACTGGCACGAGTCTTTGAAACGCTGCTCCAGCCACCGCCTCCTGGCCATGCGCCGCGGTGAGGCCGAGGGCATCCTCCGCATCAGCATCGACCCCATTGACGATGACGAGTGCATCGACCGCCTGCAGCGCCAGTGGGTGAGAGGGGGAAATGTGGAAAGTGGAAGGAGGAAGGATACATGCCAACAGTTAGTGGCCGAGGCTGCTGAGGACGCCTACAAGCGATTGCTGAAACCCTCGATAGAGACCGAGTTCACCAATCTGAGCAAGGAGCAGGCCGACGACGAGGCCATCCGTGTCTTTGCCGAGAACCTGCGCCAGCTGCTCCTTGGTGCCCCGCTTGGGCAGAAGCGTGTCATGGGTGTCGACCCGGGCTTCCGTACAGGCTGCAAGGTGGTGTGTCTCGACGAGCAGGGCAACCTGTTGCATCACGAGGCCATCTTCCCCCACCCGCCCGTCAACCGCCGCATGCAGGCCATGGTGCATGTGCAGCAGATGATTCACGACTATCGCATAGAAGCCATAGCCATCGGCAACGGCACAGCCAGCCGCGAGACGCGCAGCTTCATAGAAGAAACCGTAGCAGCCCCCCTTTCGTCCCCCGAGGGGGACACAATAGTCCATACCCAGAAAACAAATGAAGCCCCCTCGGGGGCCGTAGGGGGGGCTTTTAGGAGCGTTTCCATTTTCGTCGTCTCCGAGGACGGCGCCTCCGTCTACTCAGCCTCGAAGGTGGCCCGTGACGAGTTCCCCGACGAGGATGTCACCGTGCGTGGCGCTGTCAGCATTGGCCGGCGCCTGATGGACCCGCTGGCAGAGCTGGTGAAGATTGACCCGAAGAGCATCGGCGTGGGACAGTATCAGCACGACGTAGACCAGGCGAAGCTGAAGCACCAGCTCGACCAGACGGTGGAGAGCTGCGTCAACCTCGTAGGCGTCAACCTCAACACAGCCTCATCCCACCTGCTGCAATACGTCAGCGGTCTCGGCCCTGCACTGGCAAAGAACATCGTCGACTACCGACGTGAGCACGGAGCCTTCACCAGCCGTGCCCAGCTGAAGAAGGTGCCACGCCTCGGCCCTGCCGCCTATCAGCAGTGCGCCGGATTCCTGCGCATACCCGGAGCCAAGAACCCATTAGACAACAGCGCCGTGCACCCGGAGAGCTACGACATCGTGGAGCACATGGCCAAAGACCAAGGCTGCACCGTCAAGGACCTCATAGAGCAGAAGGACCTTCGCACGCGCGTAGATATAAAGAGGTATGTAAAAGGCGATGTCGGCCTGCCCACCCTGACCGACATCATGCACGAGCTGGAGAAGCCCGGCCGCGACCCACGCGAGCAGATAGAGGAGTTTGAGTTCGACAGCCGTGTGCAGACGATGGACGACCTCGAGGAGGGCATGATTCTGCCCGGCATCGTGACGAACATCACCAACTTCGGTGCCTTCGTCGACATCGGCGTCCATCAGGACGGCCTTGTGCACATCTCGCAGATGGCCAACCGCCGCATCGCTCATCCCACCGACGTCGTCAAGCTGCACCAGCACGTCACCGTGAAGGTAGTCGAGGTAGACCACCGGCGCCACCGCATCGCCCTCACCATGAAGCTGTAATACAGGATAGGCGCTCAGCGCTGTAGGCGATTCTTTCTTATTCTTTCTCATTTCTTTCCAAGAAACGCGGCGACATAGTTCTTCGACGAGCGAAGCGGCTAAAAAATCCGTGCTGTGCGTATGGAATGATGTCATAGTTGCACCGTTATCTATGTGAGCCGCGAAGCGGTCTGAGAAAAAACCAATAAAAACCAATAAAAACAAGAAAAACGATTTAGGGAAAAAGATTATCGTCTTGTCCGCCGCAGGGACTCCGTAAGGCACTCCCCTCCCTTCTTTAGGTTCAAGAGGGGAGGGCTGTGCATTGTGCTACGCGGCGGGCAAGGAGCGGCAAATAGTCCCGAAGGGACGACGGATTACAGGCAGGGGCATGGCCCCTGCATCATGGCACCCCACCACCCAAAGTCCCGAAGGGACGACAGAACTCGGGTAACAAACTGGCCTAATTAGCGCCGTAACTATGTCATAATTCCATCCACACAGGTCAAAATTTTCCGCCAAAGATACAATTGATGAATTCCAATCGATTCTCGTTGTCCTATCTTTTTACTTTTGTAAATAAAAATGACAAAACATTTCAGCACATTCCTGACGGGCCAGCCTTTAGGTAGGCGATATATTCGCATATCCTTTCATCAGGTATTCGGGATGATGTTTTGTTCCCCTTGTCGCCTACCTAAAGGCAGGCGGAATTGTTATGTGCTTTCATCATTCCAGCCATACAGACATACCTACGGCATGTCTGTATGGCTGGCTACCACCATCTGATGCCTACGGCATCATTCTTCATCACCTGATGGCGGATAATCATTTCATTTTATATTAAATGATTATCCGCGACAAACCACCCCTGACCCCTCCTTTGGAAAATAGGTTGGGACATCTTTGACAAACCACCCCTGACCCCTCCTTTGGAAAAGGAGGGGAAGGGCTGCGCGGCATTTCAACCCAAAGACAAAGGCTTTTCATGGAGAGTCATTTGTCTTTAACTCCTTTAACTCCTAAGTGTTTTTCTGCGGGTAAGAGTAATTTCATTGACGATTGTTTGTCCGTTTCAAATCATTTCCGTAACTTTGCAGAAACATATAAGTAGAAAGGGAAGTAAAAGGGGAAGTTAAAAAGGAAGTAAAAATGGGAGTAAAAGGGGAAGTAAAAGGGAAGTAAAAGGACATCTTCACTAACTTAAATAAAATAATGATGAAACGAGTATTATTTGCAGCCTTGATGGCTTTTGGATGTCTGCTGACGAATGCAGCAGAGGAGAAGGAGCTGCCGCTGATTCAGAACGTGCTGGCCTACGAGGGCACGACGCTCAGCGGCGAGTGGAACTACATTGTGGACGTGCAGGAGGAGGGTTACTACGACTACCGCATGAACCCTACGCGCTGGGGATTCTTCCAGAACGCGAAGCCGCAGCGGCCCGAAGACCTCATCGAGTATGACTTCGACAAGTCGCCCACGATGCACATCCCCGGCGACTGGAACACACAGGACGAGCGGCTGTTCTTCTACGAGGGAACGGTGTGGTTTAAGAAGAGCTTTCAGGCCGTGCCCATGCAGGACTACCGCACGCTGCTCTATTTCGGCGCAGTGAACTACGACTGCCACGTGTATGTGAACAGCCGCCATGTGGGCCATCACATCGGAGGCTTCACGCCCTTCAACTACGACATCAGCGACCTGCTGCGCGAGGGCGAGAACACGGTCATCGTGAAGGTGGACAACAAGCGCCACGCCGAGGATGTGCCCACGCAGATCTTCGACTGGTGGAACTACGGCGGCATCACCCGCGACGTGCGCTTGGTAAAGGTGGCGCCCGTGTATATGGAGGATTACAGCCTGCAGCTGCAGAAGGCCGACGCCAAGGCCAAGATGCGCGAGATCAGCTTCTCGGCCCGTCTGAACAAAGCTGAGGCAGGCCACAAGGTAGTAGTCAGCATCCCCGAGCTGAAGCTGGAGCAGCAGCTCACCACCGACGCCGAGGGCAAGGTGGGCGGCATGCTCAAGGTCAGCGCGAAGAAGCTGCAGCTGTGGAGCCCCGACAACCCCAAGCTCTATCAGGTGATGCTCTCGCTCGACACGAGCACCATTGGCGACAGCATCGGCTTCCGCACCATCGAGACGCGCGACAAGCAGATACTGCTCAACGGCGAGCCTATCTTCCTCAGGGGCATCAGCATCCACAACGAGAAGCCCTACGGCGGCGGCCGCGCCAACAGCGCCGACGATGCCCGCACACTGCTGTCGTGGGCAAAGGAGCTGGGCTGCAACTTCGTGCGCCTGGCCCACTATCCCCACCATGAGGAGATGGTGCGTGAGGCAGAGAAGATGGGCATCCTGGTGTGGAGCGAGATACCGGTCTACTGGACCATCGCCTGGACCAATCCGAAGACTTACGAGAACGCCCAGCACCAGCTGCGCGACATGATCAGCCGCGACCACAACCGCGCCAACGTCATCATCTGGAGCATTGCCAACGAGACACCGCACTCGAAGGAGCGCGACACCTTCCTCGGCAATCTGGCCAAGTATGCGCGCACGCTCGACAACACCCGCCTCATCTCGATGGCGATGGAGGTGACGGGCGCCTCGAACTATGTCAACCGTCTGAACGACAACATGAATGAATATGTCGACGTGGTGAGCTTCAACCAGTACATCGGCTGGTATCGCGACGTGAACGATGCGCCGAAGATGCGGTGGGAGATACCCTACAACAAGCCCGTCATCATCAGCGAGTTTGGCGGCGGTGCCCGCTACGGCCTGCACGGAGCGAAAAACCAGCGCTGGACGGAGGAGTTTCAGGAGAATCTCTACATCGAGAACCTGGCCATGATTGACAAGATTGAGGGTCTGGCGGGCACCACGCCGTGGATTCTGAAGGATTTCCGCTCTCCCCGCCGCGTGCTGCCGGGTGTGCAGGACTACTACAACCGCAAGGGCCTGGTCAGCGACAACGGCGAGAAGAAGAAAGCCTTCTACGTCCTGAAGCAGTGGTACGAAGGCAAAAGTAAGAAGTAAGAAGTAAGAAGTAAGAAGTAAGAGGTAAGAAGTCCTACAAAACCTACGAAACCTACAAAACCTACAAAACCTACGAAGCCTACGAAACCTACAAAACCTACACCTATAATGCAAAAAAAACTCCGAACCGCCAAAGCGATTCGGAGTTTTTTCTATTCACTATCCCTGCCTATTCGGCGTAGGTGATGGTCATCGAACTGATGCGCAGCTGCGATGTGGCTCCTGTGCCAGTGTGTGCATTGGTGACAGTCGTCGTGGTGCTGTTGATGCCGCTGATGGTTACTGTCATGTCATTGACGGACACACTGCCTGGACTTGCCGTGATGTTGCCTTCGGCATTGTTGGCAGAGCAGTTGAGCACGATGCTGGCAATCTTCTTGCTTGCCGATGCCGTGAAGTTGTTGGAGGGATACATGCGGATGGACGTTCCTGAGTTGTAGTATTTGGGGCCGTTCTTGTTCTCGCCGGCGCTGAAGGTCAGTGTGGTGCCGTCAGCGAGCTTCACAGTGGTGATGTCCTGTGCGTTCTCGTAACCCTGTACAGTGAAGTCGACGGTCAGCGTGTTGCCGCTCACCTCGCCGCCACCGCCTTGGCCGCCGCCGCCTTGTTCACCGCCGCCCTCGATGCTGACGAAGTAGGCGTTCAGCACCTCAATCTTGCCGTTGTATTCGCCACGGTTGCCGATGATGGTGAGGGTGCAGCCTTCGATAATGCCTTTGGCGGCCACCAGCTCCTGGAACTTCTTCTTCTCGCCGCCCTTCTCTGACAGCAGGCCGTAGACATAGACGGAGCCCGACTCATCGACCAAGTCGAAGTTGCCATACTGGTCGCCATCCTTCAGATTCGTGACCTTGCCCTTGAGCTGATACCACACGTCGTTGCTCACAGCGGCAGCATTGAACTGCGCCACGGTGACCGACTGCACCTCGCCGCCGGGATTCGGGTTGGGATTGTCGCCGCCGCCACCCTCGATGCTGACGAAGTAGGCGTTCAGCACCTCAATCTTGCCATTGTACTCGCCACGGTTGCCGATGATGGTGATGGTGCTTCCTTCCTTGATGCCCTTGGCAGCCACCAAATTCTGGAACAGCTTCTTCTCACCGCCCTTCTCTGACAGCAGGCCATAGACATAGACGGAGCCCGACTCATCGACCAAGTCGAAGTTGCCATAGATGTCGCCATCCTTCAGGTTCGTGACCTTGCCCTTCAGCTCGTACCACACGTCGTTGCTCACGGCGGCAGCATTGAACTCGGCCACCGTCACCTTCTTCACCTCGCCGCCGGGCTGCGGATTGGTGCCGCCGCCCTCGGTCTTACCGTTGAGCGAATAGATATAGCTCTCGTTGGCCACGGTCTCGGGAGTGTTGCCCTTGTAGTTGGTCACCTTGCCGCAGATAATGACCTCGTCGCCCTTCTTCGGCAGGTCGCCACCGGTGTACTTCACGTTGCCGAGGTAGAGTGTGCGGAAGACATAGAACTTGTCGCCGCTGTCGGTGCCGTCGTCAGAGATGTAGAACGTGCAGTTGCCATACTGGGTGTTGAACTGGTTCTTCTCCTCGATGTCGATAATCTTTCCCTTGACATAGATGTCCTTGTCCGACTTGGCATCGGCTGCCAGTGCACTGGTGTAGGCATTGGCGGCAGCCGCGTTGAACGGGTCGGCCAGCGTGCCTGTGCCCTTGGCCTCACCACCAGGCTGCGGGGTGTCACCGCCCTCGCTCTTGCCATTCAGCGAGTAGAGGAATGCCTTGTTCTGCACGGTCTCAGGCGTGTTGCCCTTGTAGTTGGTCACCTTGCCACAGACTATCACTTCGTCGCCCTCCTTGATCTGGTCGCCGCTGGTGTACTTCTTGTTGCCCAGATAGAGTGCGCGGAAGATGGTGAATCCGGTTGTAGCGTCCGTGCCGTCGTCGCTGATGACAAAGGTGGCATTGCCATACTGTGTGCTATACTGCTCGGAGACGCTGACCACCTTGCCCTTGATGTAGACATCCTTGGGGCTCTCGGTGTCGCCCACCTGCTTACAGTAGGCAATGGCAGCCGCAGCATTGTAGGGGCTCTCCAGGGTGCCTTCGCCAGTGGGCGTTCCCTCCTGTCCGCCTCCGCCCGAGGGCTCGCCGCCGCGGTTCTCGCCGTTGAGCTCATAGAGGAAGCCCTCATTCTGCTGGGTCTCGATGGTGCCGTTGTAGTTGGTAATCTTTGCACAGATCACCACGTCGTCACCCGTCTGCACCTGCTTGTCGCTGCTGGTAAACTTCTTGTTGCCCAGATACTTCACGCGATAGGCATAGAACTGATTAGTGGAGGTGCCGTCCTCTGAGATATAGAACGTGCCGTTGCCGTACTGCGTGGTGAACTCCTCCTTGACGCTGACCACCTTGCCTTTGACGTAGTAGTAGTCGCCTGAGGTCTCGCCCGAAGCCAGGCCGTTGCCGTAGTTCAGGGCAGCGATGGCATTGAACGGGTCGTCCTTCGTGCCGGTGCCCTTGGCACCCTCAATCTCGGTGTTTCCGCCTCCCTTCTCGTAAGGCTTGCCGTAAGGCTCTGGCACATCCTCGCAGGCGGTGAATGTCATGGCCGCCATGGCCACAAGCATCAATTTGCTGAATAGTTTTTTCATATCTTATAACTTTTAATTTTTTTCCTAATAAGCTTTTATCCTTAAAAAAACTGATAACTCCTTACTCTATCACCTCGATGTCGCTCTCCTGACGGATGAGTATCTGCCAGGTGTCGTTGCTGCCGCTGGCATAGCGTGTGGCGATGCCGGTGATGTTGCACTTCTTAGGTTTCTTGTTCACAACGTCGTAAGGCAGGGGAATGGCTGCGAACCTGGCGTAGGTGCTGGTGCGGATGACCACATTCGACTTCTCATCGTTGATCTTGATGTTGCGGTTGACGCATCCGCCCACCACAGTGGCACTGCCGTCGCCCGGTGCGAAGGTGTTGGTGCCGTTGGCATCGGTGAAGGTGACATTGCGGATGATGACCAGCTTGCCGCAGTTCTCGTCCTTGTTCATTTTCTCGTCGAACTCGATGGGAGCAATCTTCGAGGGTTCGGGCGTGCCGACGATTCTGAAGTGCCGCTGGAAGATGTCCTTGCTCATGCGTCCGATGCTGCTGCCGTTGTAGGGCTGACCTATCTCGGGCTGCTTGCGGTAGCCGCCGATGTAGAGGTTTTTCAGGTCGATGATGATTTCCTGTCCGAGGGCGAGGAAGCCGCTCAGTCCGCTCTGGTTGACGGCCACGATGACAGCACCCGTCTCGTCCTGCAAGGCGAACTGCTTGTAGAGGTTGCTGCCGATGTCGTTGCCAGTGACGCGTCCGCGAATCTTGATGTCCTCGGTAATCTGCTTGTTGGCGTCGGTCGAGGCAAAGACATTGGGGTACATGGCCTTCAGCTGAGCAATGGTGACGACATTGTCCTCACTGATGCTGTTGTTGCCGTAAGGCACATTCACCGGATCGTCCCAGTCTTTCTGGCAGGCGGTCAGGGCCGTCATAAATAATAATGTAGGAAGAATAAAGAACCAACCTTTCAGTCTTCTAAGCTTCTTGTTTATCATTGTTTCCATGGTGTAGCAATTTTTCGTTTCTCTTTTTTTCATTTCACATTGAGGCATAAGCCGCTTAGAAGTAATAGGTAGCCATCAACATGCCGTTGATGCCGTTGGCGTAGAACTTGTAGGGACTGTTCTGGAACTTGTAGTTGCGAATGGTAGCTCCTGTCTCGTCTACGTCTATACGGCTCTGCTCGCGTCCGCCTGTGACGATGCTCGTGTTGTTGAGGATGTTGGTGAGCATGAGGTTGAGTCCTATGCGCCGTCCCTGTCCGAGGCGGAACTGGCGTCCGATGCTGGCGTCGAGCATGAATCCGCCGTGTCCCTTGGCCTGACTGGAAATCTTCGACCTGTCAATATTGCCCTCGTTGTCGTAGAGGCTGTGCGTGCCAAGGTACTTATACATACGTGTGACGGGCGTGTAGTAGAGGTAGATGCGGTCGTAGTAGTTGCCTATGAGGTCGATATACCACCCGTTGGCGTGATAGCTGAGGTCGAGGCTGAAGGCGCTGAGCGGCGTGTTGCCCTCGCGCATGCCTTTGTTCAAGCATTTGTCCATGTATTCGTGACCGTCGCTGGCCTGCACAAAGTTCAGGTCGGCATCGTTGGTGTACTTCGCTTCGCTGACCACGGCCAGGGCCTTGATGTTCAGCCAGTCGGTGGCCTTATAGTTCAGGCCTGCCTCCACACCGTAGTATTCTTTCTCGATGCCTGTGAGCGAGACGTAGGTGAACGAGTTGTAGTTATCCATGTAGAACATGTTCTGCTCGGTGACGTCCTTCAGACGGCTGTAGTATCCGTTGATGTTCAGCTTGATGAGCGAGGTCTTCAGCTGGTAGCCCACCTCTGCCGAGAGCACTTTCTCGTTCTTCAGGTTGCGCACGAAGTCGTTGTTGATCTGCTCTGCCTGGAAGGCTGTGCGCGGTGCGGGTGTCTTCAGCTCGTAGCCGCCGCCCAGCAAGATGGCGTGGCCCTTGCCTATGTTGAAGTGTATGCCGGCCTTGCCGCCGCCGTCGAGGAAGCTGGCCGTCTTGCTCTTGCCGTAGGAGTTGTCCACCCACTGCTGCGTGTCCTCGTTGAAGAAGTAGGCCAGTCCGTGGCGCATCTTGCCCTCGCGCTGCATGGTTGTGCCGGATACGCGCCCGTTGACGAAGATGTGAGCGCGGCTCAGGTCAACGGAGTAGCCTGCCCAGAACTGGGCCTTGTTGACGAAGATATTGTAGTCGTAGCCGAAGCGGTCGCCCTCCCCTATAGACTTGTTGGGATTGAGCAGGTCGTACTGGGCCTCATTGCCACCTTCGCCGAAGTCCTTGATGACGTAGGTGTTGACGTTGTGGAACGACCATGCGCCCAGCAGGTCATCCATCGTCTGATAGTGCATGCCCTTGTTGGTCGAGAGCTGCAGTCCGGCGTGCAGCTGCGAGTTGTTCGAGAGCTGCTTGTCGATATAGCTTGACAGCGAGAGCGAGAGCTGGTCGTCGTGATAGCGCTGCAGGTAGAACATGGCGTCAGCGCCCTGGTAGTTGGCCATGCGGTTGGCGTAGTACATCTTGTCCCACTGCACCTGACGGTTCTCCTTCGAAGCGGTGAAGTAGTCGTAGGCCGCCTGCCAGTTGGCCACTGCCTGCGCATCCTGGTCGCCGCCGAGGTCCCACACGTCATAGTAGGCGCTGGGCATTCCGCTGTAGTAGTCGGGGGCGGGGTTCGACGTGTTGTTGTAGTTCAGTCGGCTGCTGCTGTACATCGAATATTTTCCCAAGAGCGATGTGACGAGCTTCGTGTTGTAGTCGATGTTCCAGTCCCAGGTGAAGAGTGCTGCCGGTGCGAAGTCGCGGACGATGCGGGAGTTGCGCTTCTTGCCGTCCTGATAGCCCCATGCGGAGTTGTAGAGGCGGTCGTTGGCCATCCAGTACATCTCGTCGGTCGAAGCGGCCTGCGTGCCGCGCTCCGTGGGGTTGCCGAAGGTGACGAGCGACACGGAGTGGCTGTCGTTCAGGCGTTTCTCTGCCCCGAGGAAATAGCTCAGCGAGTTGTAGCTCGTGCCCTCCACGAAACCGATGCCGTCGCCCCATCGGTAGGTGAGGCTGCCGGTGAAGGCCCATCCGTTCTCCATCAGGCCCGTGTTGTAGGTGTACATCGCGCGCATGTTGTAGTTGCGGTTGGCCCCTGCCAGGCTGGCCCTCTGGCCAGTGGCGAAGCTCGACGGGCGGAAGTTGTAGTTGCTCGATCCGCCCATGCCGCTCATGGCGAAGGTGTTGTCCTCGAAGGGCAGCGCCGACTCCTGCGAGCGTGTCTGGTTGTTCAGTCCGCCTACGAAAGAATAGCGGAACTCGCCGCGCTCGGCATCGTTGACGGGATTGCCGTTGATGTACATGTCGTTGTACTTCGAGCCGAAAGCGCGGAATTTGAACCTTGCAGGCGAGAAGCGATAACCCACCTCGCTGGCATAGACATTGCGGTTGGAAGAGATGACGGTGACGTTCTGCGCCACGTTGTCTTCATCACTCAGCTGTGCCTCTGTGAAGGTGAACGCCTGCTCGTTCTGTACGTCGACGGCCAGCGAGTCCACCTCCTGAGCCTGCAAGGCCGTGGTGGTGCATAGTGCCATCGCCGCAAGTAACAGCTTTTTGTCCATAGATAGATGATTAGTGATTAATAGATGTTATTTGGCGCAAAGATACGATAAAAAAACGAAACTGCAAACCTTTTAGAAAAAAAATAATAGCAGATTTTCAAAAAAGCACTTCGCACAGCAAAGCCGCCTCATGTTTCATCTGCCAAAAAACGTGCCGTGCGGATGGAAACGGGTTCTTTTTTCAGCAACACAGGCCACTTTTCGTTTTTGCAAGCGCTCTGTGTTTTTAAATTTGGCTTCTTCAAAAAAGTCCGAAGGCTTCGGACACTCTGTCCGAAGGCTTCGGACAAGTCGTCCGAAGGCTTCGGACGAAAAATCCGATATGTAGAGAAAAATTGTGCTGTGCGGATGGAAAAAGACATGGTTTCGTTGCGAAGTAGGTCCGTTTGATTCCGAGTTCCGTCCTCCCTTCGGGACTCTGGAAACAGGTTGGGACAGTATTGACGACGTCAATACTGTCCCAACCTGTTTTTTTCACGACATGGCACCTGTCGAGAAAAGCAAAGGACTGCTAAAAGTGTACAGAGCAACATGGGTTTTAAAAGTTTCCTGCCGAGAAACCATCGGTTTCTCGGCAGGAAACCAAAGGTTTCTCGGCAGGAAACTTCGGCGTGCTGTGCGGATGGAATAAGACATAGTGACGTCGCTATTTACGTCAGTTTGTTCCGCTAAGCGGACTTAGAAAAAAAACAATAAAAACAAATAAAAACAAGAAAAACAAATTGGTAAATTTTCTCATTTGGTACAATAGCTATCGCCTTGCCCACCGCATAGCTCAATGCGCAGCCATC
>JAEEGG010001754.1_pt1 | contig 57611 bp, 43 predicted proteins | sample 9134161 | NCBI WGS metagenome assembly JAEEGG01 (sample SAMN16246543, study PRJNA631951) | gut metagenome | biome: gut microbiome; feature: rumen; material: CR-attached | host: Bos | place: Iran: Karaj | collected 2018-10
GGTGCTGACACGCGTGAGCGAAACCGACTCCTGCGTCGCGGTTCTCTCACGCACGTCAGCGATTTTACCGCACAATCGCCTTGCTCGCCTTGCATATTCCGCAAACGGAAAACAAGGTTTTGCGGACTCGCTCCGTAGGGCGGTAGGGGGGTCTTCCCAGACGGGGCGGGGGCTTGCCCCCGTAGCCCCCAAACGGCTGCTTCACAGCCTTGTAACATCCGCAAAAGCGGAAGATTGAGACAAACCGTGAACGACGGTTCGACGCTCACGGATGGGGTCACTTTGTGACCTGGAACACATCGAACCTGCCCCGTCTCGATGTCTTTTACCAGCTGTAGCTGTTTCACTATTTTTGTCTTCACAAAATCTGATATCAACATGAGTAACATCAACACTACAGCAACTGTTAACCTGACCATCAACGGTCAGCAACCTATCCAGGTCCTGCAGCAACTTCGACAGAATGCGCTCCAGCTGGAGTCTGCCATCGCACGAGCTGCTGCAGCAGGCAACAGAACGGACTTGCGCCGTCTGCGCAAGGAACTCACGGACACACGTAGGCAGATCCGTGAGATAGAGTCATCGACTATGCAGGTGGAGAGCGTGATGCGCAGACTGAACCGCGCCACTCCAAACGAGCTGAACAGGGCACTGCAGACTCTGAACCGACAACTGCAGTACATGGAGCGTGGCTCGGCGGCGTGGAACACACACGTGGCGAAGATACGCCAGGTGAAAGGGGAACTGGCACGTCTGAACGCTGAACTTAGAGCGCAGGAAGGATTCTGGAAACGCTTCACACGAACCATGAACGACTGGCAGTCATCAATCTTTATGACAGCTGCACTTCTATCGGGAGTGGTGATGGCGGGCAGACGCGCCGTGAACGCCTTTGCCGAGATGGAGGAGCAGATGGCGAACACACGCAAATACACCCAGATGGCAACGGAACAGGTGGAGGCTCTCAACGAGGCGTTCAAGAAGATGGACACCCGTACAGGCCGTGACAAGCTGAACGAGTTCGCGCAGGAGGCAGGACGTCTCGGCAAGAACACGATGGAGGATGTTCAAGGCTACGTGGAAGCAGCAGATATTCTATCTGTTGCGCTGGTTGACCTTGGCGAAGGTGCGACACAGACCATCGCCAAAATCTCCAACATCTTCGGTGTGGAGCAGCTGCTGGGAACGAAAGAGGCGATGCTCTCTGTAGGTTCTACAGTGAATGTTCTTTCTCAGAACTGTACCGCATCGAAACCGTACCTTGTGGAGTTTGCACAGCGTCTCGCAGGTGTGGGAGCACAGGCACACATGACTATTCCCGAGATCCTGGCATTCGGCGCCACACTGGATGCCAACGGTCAGAAGGTGGAGATGGCGGCTTCGGCTCTGTCAAGGATTATTATGAAACTCTTCCAGGCACCTGAGGAGATCGCCAAGACCGTAGGACTTGACGTGGAGCAGTTTGTGGCCACTCTGAATGAGAGCACCAACGAGGGACTTCTGATGTTCCTTGAAAGACTGCACCAAATCGGCGACAAGGACGCACTGGCGGCTCTCTCGCCACTGTTCAAGGACCTCGGTATGGATGGCATCCGCATGGCGCAGGTGCTGTCGGTGCTATCGGGCAAACTGGAGATGGTTAGATGGGAGCAGCAGGAGGCTAACAAGGCATTCGATGAGGCGACTTCTGCCACTCGTGAGTACAACATATTCAACAACACGGCGCAAGCGGGCATCGAGAAGGCGAAGAAGCGCATCCACGAGCTGGCCGTGGAACTCGGCGAGAAACTGCTGCCTGTCTACAAGCACCTGATGACGAGCGGCAGCGCCATGCTGAGGCTTCTCAATATGATTGCTGATTTTATCATCACCTACAGAAGCGCCATCATGACGGCTGTGGCAGCATGGGTATCATATACTCTTGCAGTGAACGCCTCAAATATAGCGTTCAAGGCGCACTACTACTGGCTGACCATCACGCAGGGAGCGATGAGGCTGCTGTCTACAGTGACACTGGCACTGAAGATTGCGTTCTTTGCCGTGACGGGGCAGATAGAGAGGGCAAAGGCGGCTTATACAGCATTCCACCTGCTGACAAAATCCACTCCATGGGGCATAATACTGGCTGCCGTCACCGCTGTAGGTGTGGCTATCTACAATATGGCCACGCAGACAAAGGAGCTCACGAAGTCGGAGCAGGAGCTGAAGCAGATGAACGAGGAGCTGGCTGAGACCAGAAAGCGTTATCAGGAGCGTCTTGACGTGGAGAAGAGGCGCATCCAGGATCTTGTTTCTGTGGCGCGCGATGACAAGGCATCGATGGAGCAGCGAAAGAAGGCCATCGACACTCTGAACCGAATCATCCCTAACTACTGCGCCAAACTTGACGCGGAGACAGGAAAGTACCACGAGAACAAGAAGGCTCTTGACGACTATCTCGTGTCACTGGAGCGCAAGATACGTCTGGAGTCTAACCGTGCGGAATATGAGCGTCTGATCAAGGAGGATGAGAGGCTGTCCCGTGAGATTGCGACAGCACAGGAGTATGACATGGCAAGGGTGCAGGGTGCAGTGGACACGCACAGTGGTAGCGGACGCTACGAGATGAAGGAGGCTGTGGCGCACGCCTACGGCGCAAGCATGACCGCCAACGGCCAAATTACCGGTGTGCCTGACTCAAAGCAAGTCAGGCAGTTGAAAGGGCAGCGTGCCGCCGTGAGGGCACAGATTGACCGCCTGGTGAGATACGCTGGAAAGGAGAACCTAATCAGCACTGAGTCAACTTCCGTGACTGAGCCGGTGATTGTTGATCCGTCATACACTCCTGGAGGTGGAGGCAGCGGAGGCAATGGTGGAAACGGAAGAAACCACAGCAGCCGAAGCCACAGCAGCCGAAGTCACAGCGGCAGCAGTGGGTCACAGAAGAAGGAGGACAAGTTCGCGGCCGAGAAGTCTTGGCGTGAGCGTGAGGAGGCTCTGGCAAGGATTGACTATGCCATCGGCGAGGACAACTACGAGGAGCACACACAGCGTATGCTGAAAATCGAGGAGGAATTCTACCGCAAGCAGCTCGCACACACCGACCTTGAGGGCAACGAGCGTGTAGTGATTGAGGCGCATCTGTATGAGACTCTGAAGAAGCAGATGGACGAGGCCAACAAGCAGTCCATCGAGGAGGAGAAGCGTGCCTACGCCATCCGCAAGGCTGAGCTTCAGCAGTCGTACCTCGACAACAAGATCTCCACCGAGACATACAACGAGGAGATGACACGGATTGAGCTGGAGCATCTGAAGAACATACAGGACATCTACCGTGACCAGGCGCTGGCACCGATAACTGAGTGGCAGGAGACGAAGGACAAGGCGGAGCAGATGATGCTCGAGAACTACAACGGCAATGTGGACTTGTTCAACAGACCAGTGATTGACGCATACGCTCTGACACAGGCTGGATGGTCGGGCAACCCAGAGAAGGAGGGAGAGGCGGTGGCCACTGTCTATTCCTCGCAGTACGGCATCAAGGACAGTGAGGGGAATGTGAGGGAGATACTGGTGACTCCAATCCTTCCTGACGGCTCGGTACTGACAGAGAAAGAACTGAAGGACTATGTATATAACACTCTGCAAGGCGCGGAGGACATCCTCGCCACCGATGACAAAGGTCTTGTGATCTCCGTTGATGTATCCGCCGACGGCAAGGCCGGAGAGGAGCTGCACCTGCTGCAGGAGGCATACTACATGGCGAAGCCGGAGGTGGACGGCAAGGCGTGGAACGACTTCCTCAATGCCGAGGCAGCATACCAGGACAGGCTGATACAGGAGCAGCTGAAGAAGCAGCACGAAGCGGAGGAGGAACTGCAGAAACACCAGGCTGAGCTGAAGAAAATCAAGGACGAGTACTTCGGCAATAACGCCGTGGAGGACAAGCAAGAGTTCGACAAGGCGATGGCGCTGCTTGAGGAGCAATACAAGGCGGAACTGGAGATGGTGGGCGACAACGCCAAGGAGAAACTGCGCATAGAGGAAGCATACGAGAAAGCGAAGCTCGCCTTGAAAAAGAAGTACCACCAGCTCAACGAGGAGGACAACCTGAACTTCATGCAGAAGTTCAACAAGGACGCTCAGGAGTGGCTGGAGTCGGACGTGGGAAAGGCAGTCACCAAATCCATCGACGCTGTGTCATCGGGAATGTCATCGCTGTTCTCGCAGCTGCGCTCGCTGATGCAGGCCGAGATGGAGATGGAGGTGGCTGCCGTGGAGAAGAAGTATGACCGTGAGATTGAGGCGGCGCAGGGCAATGCCTACATGACAAAGCAGCTGGAGAAGAAAAAGCAGCAGGAGGTGAAGAAGATCAAGGACGAGGCGAACCGCAAGATGTACGCCATGGAGGTGATGCAGGCTCTGGCGCAGACCGCCACGGCTGCCATCAACGCCTACTCATCGGCGGCTGCTATTCCTTTAGTAGGTTACATCATCGCTCCTATTGCGGCAGCGATGGCTGTGGCGGCAGGCATGGTGCAGGTGGCTGCCATCAAGAAGCAACAGCAGCAGTCTGCTTCTGAAGGATATGCTAGTGGTGGTTTCACAAAGCCTGGTGCAGTGGACGAGGTGGCTGGAGTGGTGCACGCAGGGGAATGGGTGGCTTCTCAGAAACTGCTTGCCTCACCTGTGGCGCGTCCGCTGATAGAAGCACTGGACTATGCGCAGCGCACTAACACTATAGGCTCTCTGCGTGGCAGTGACGTGTCGCGCTCGATAACTGCGCCAGCTGCTATTGCCAATATGCAACCACAGATAATAGTTCAGGAGAATGCTGAACTACGTGAGGCTATAAAGCGACTGAACGAGAGACTGGATGAGCCGTTTGTTACCGTGAACACCGTGACAGGTGATCTCGGTATCAAACAGGCACAAGACAGCTATCAACGATTGATGAATAATAAAAGTCCAAAAAACAAACGCAGGTAGAGAAAATAATGTGAGTCTTTGTTGCGTTAAAGCTTAAAATATACATAATATGGCAGACATCATAATATCAAATATAAGTATGCTAACGGATAAATAGCCATAAAAACACCTAAATACTCGTTTGACGGTGGACACAATAAGATGTTGTTAGATGTTGTTCGCCTACATCAAGGTCACGCCGGCCATTGCGACCGCCTGTGTACGAAAAGTCTGCGATTTTATTGCCTCATCGAGAATTTTTTAGCACCTTAGCAGTATCATTTGGTTCTCTCGTAAGAGATATATTGAATGTTTGACTTGTGTTGCACTGGGTTGTGAAACTTGGTGCTACTTTTTTCATGTCAAGGAATAGCCCAAAATGTAACATAATAAACACCTTATGTTCGTTTTTTGCTGAAAAAGTAACATAAGACCTAACTTTTCGCCATCTCGTCGGTAAGGTCAAGTGTAACGAAAGAATAATTAGTGATGTTGAGAGAATGCGTCGCGCCTCTGCTATTGCTGGGCAGGTGCTTTTTCGACTTTGTTATGGCAGGTATAGGTTGTCAAGTGTTAAAAAACAAGTCGATTTTGAATATTTTAGCACAAATATTTGGGTGATTGATTGATGATGCTTAATTTTGCAAAAGCAAAATTTGTTAGTGTCGAATCCAATAAATAGACTCATTCTGCGTTACATTAATATGGTTAAAAAGCGCAAATACACGCCAATTCGACAAACAAATCCTGTCGTATTGAGAAAGAAAATTGATAAACTTCAAGAAGATATCGAAGATTATCGACATATTCTTTCTGCCGTTGCCCAATCGAATGAACGGCATATGGAGCATTTGGCCAATTTTGCGAAACATGATATGGGTAACGCCATACAAAATTTATACGCAACCATGACCATTTGGCAAGAGAAAATTGATCCAAAATTAGAAGATGAGTTAAAAACATCATTAAACAATTTGAATTCTACTCTTGAACATTTTGGTCAGCTTATACCCTCAAATGTAAACGACTCTTTTGCTCTTCATCAATTGATGGATGCTTTATGTGTATTAACACGATCTCAAATGCAAGTTAATGGCATTCAGTTTGATGTTGTCTATAATAGGTCAGACAAAACATTAATTCGGCATTCATTTCAACCATTATTACAAATGTTGCACAATTTGGTAATAAATTCTATAAAATCATTTATCAAAAGTGCTGATTCAAAGATCATACGTATTGAAGCTGGCATAAAAGAATCCCAATGCCTAATCTCCATCAAAGACAATGGCTGTGGCATAGATGACTCCATAAAGGATAAAATATATAAATATGGCTTTACAACAACTGGAGGCAATGGTATTGGGCTTGCTCATGCAGCATATCTATGCGAAGAAATAGGTGGCAGTATTAGACTTGAGCGTAATATACAAGATTTTCCTACAATTTTCACAATAAAATTCCCTATCCAATATGATACCGAGAAAGATAATCGTGATTGATGATGACAAGCAACAAGCTGAAGCTCTTGCAAAAATAATACAAAAATCAGTCTTATATAGTGATGTGAAACCTATATGGGATGAGGAAGCCATATTATCTACAATAGAGGATCGATTTTACACACTTGCTGTGCTTGACATTCGAATGGACCAGTATGAAACAGATGGTATTAAGATTGCCAAACGCATTGTCGAAATCAATCCATTTGCAAAGATTTTATTTGTATCGGCATTTTTGAAAGAGTATATGAATGATGTGCTTGCCTTAATGCAAAATGGTAACATCTTGGGGTTTTCAGAGAAAAAAGAATACGAACTTTGGAAATCTGAATTGCAGGAATTGATAGTGAATTATTACGAAGACTTAGATAAAAACCCTCAGAAAATAACGTCTGCTCTACTGCAATCATATGCTGACTTAAAAGACGAAGAAGATACATACATCAAAGGAATGAAATTTGAGAATTTTGTGACGTTATTATTTAGAAGTATTGGTTTCACTGAAATTCTCAAGAGAGTGAAAGATAAATCAGGCAATGAAACGGACTTAATTATTCGAAATGACATTGATGATGTGTTCTTGTCAAAATTTGGTAAATATATATTGATTGAGTGTAAAAACAAGCCAGATAGCAAAATAGACAAAAACGATTTTATCTTATTCAATACAAAATTAAAGAATACTAATGGCTTGGCAGAGATTGGCTTTTTGATTAGTACATCTGCATTTACGCGAACTGCATATTTGGAAGCCATTAGAGGTTCAGAAGGAAATCAGAAAATCATTTTCATTGATAATGCATTACTATTACGCCTCATTCAAGCAGAAAACATGCTTGATGAGTTAAAACATATCATTGATAGCCAAGTTAAAGATAATTAAACTACAGTTTCAAGAGAGAAAGTCGCCAAATACTATAAAGGAAAACCATAACTCAGTTAAGGGTATAGTAAAGTTGGTTACATACTTCGATATTCAATACTATGCAACCGACCACTATTTTGAATATGAGAGAACTTTTAGGCATTTCTGCATTGACTCTTATGACATTCTGCTCAATTATGCGGAGATATATGGTGACGGCCATGTGTTGGGTATCAGAGGCCAAGTCCTTTATGTCAATCCTCTCAAAAAACTGATTATGGTACGGTTGGAGCTTAAGGATAATACCTACACCTTTATTCCTAACCTCTTTAAACAGTTAAGTACTCTTTGGTCAAAAGAGCATTGTATATTCAATTTATTACACGTCTTTTACGGCATCAAGCGATTGGTTTACCTTTGCGTAAATCAATCGCTTTTTTATGATACTTACTATTAACGGACAACAGGTTGCGCTGAAGAAGGACGCGTCGATAGAGTATGTCTCTGAGAACCGCATATTCACGGATGCAGATGACTACAGTATGGAGATTGAGCTGCCTCTGGCTGGCTGCTCGCAGAACATAGCGGTGTTCGGGATGCTGACCCGTAAGGACGTGGACGCTGAGACTATCTTCTATGACGCTGTGCTGCAAGACAACAACTTCTACAAGCGCGGCGCGGTGGTGATAACGGAAATCACCCATGAATATGTGAAGGTGCAGTTCCTCGAAAAACGCTCTTACCAGAACTTCTTTCCTCGCTTTGACGAGAAGTATATCAATGAGCTTGAACTCGGTGAGTGGCCAGCTCTGACTCCATCAAGCATCACACCGCAGCAGCTGTGGTCTCGGTGGCAGGACTACACGGCATTGCCCTGGGTGAACAACTCTACTGGTGTCATGCAGAACTGCGTGAAGTGGAACAGCTCGCAGAACAAGTTCGAGTGGAAGACGCAGGGGGATGATGACGATGACCTGAACTACTCAAAGGGATTCTCGTTCCAGCCGAACCTGCTGTGGCTGACGAAGAAGATCTGTGACACGCTCGGCTATACATACGACTTCTCGATATGGGAGAACAGCATCTACAAGTACCTGTTTGTGATGAACACTACACCCTATGTGAGAGGCTCCCACAAGTGGGCACAGGCCCTGCCGCATTGGACTATCAACGAGTTCTTCATGAATCTGGAGGACTTGCTGCTCTATGAGTTCGACATCGACCACAAGAAGGGCCACATTGCTTGCTCGAAGACTCAGGAGAATGTGGAGTCGGCAGGTACGGTGCTTATCGAGAATGTTATTGATGAGTTCTCGGTGGAAGTAGATACTGAAGATGAGGATGACTACAAGGCGATGCTCAACCGTGGCTACGCAAAAGGCGGGTACCGCATGGATAACTACTATTCTTGCGAGTGGTACATCCATCGGCTCACCAAGGCTGATGGCACGGTGAAATGCACAGAGTATGCCACTCTGAGCCAACTGCTGAACCATCGGCTGAAGCAGGACTGTATCAGTGACACCAGCGGTGGACGTGGAAGCAACACCTATCCTGGAGGCAAGTGGGGCTTGCACCATGCGCAGGACGTGGACACGTACTTTGTGGTGGAGGTGATGAAGCGCATTGAGTACCGCACACAGGGCGGACTGGTGTTCGAGACATGGGGCAATGTGTGCCGACTGGTGCCGGTGAACCGCTTCGGTAATCTTATTCTTGACGAGGAGAACCGTGACGACGTTGAGGAAATGAGCATCCTGCCGGCATGGCTTGACGAGACAGACAACGGCCCGATAATCTTCCTTGACTGTGGGGACTTCGGTGATGATGCCGACACAAGCCCTGCGCACCACGCCCATAACCCCAACAATCCATATCTTTCGGACTATGCAGCAATGGACGAGGTGATACAGTTCGGAGCGTGCCGCACAGTGGGCAACGGCGAGAAGGGCTCAAAGGACGAGATATTCAGCAATCTATTCGTGGCGTTCTGGGACGGGGCTACATCGATGTTCATGCCCAAGATGCCGCATCCCTGGATCGACTCCTTCGACACGGACTATTCCTATCAGACGCAGAACACCGACACGCCACAGGGTATGCTCACTATCACTTGGAGGGCAATCTATGCGAACCATCCATTCTCGCTGCGCATCAACAACCTCGCATACGGTCAAGGAGTAGAGCGCACTTCGTTCACCAACATAGACCGCAAGAAGAAATACCAGTTCTTATTTTTAGCAAAGGAAATCCCCAACGTCCGCTCAACCTTCTTCATCGACGGCAAGAAATACCTATGTCTAAAGGTCTCAGCCACGTTCAATGAAGATGGGATGTCAAATCTCTTGAAAGGGGAATTTTATAAGGTAATATAAGGCCCCCACTTATTACATCATTATTTCTAACACCTTGAGACTGCAAAAATGTGGTCTCTTTTTGTTATATTTTAAACTTGTTGCTTCACATACAACATCATTATATGCATCACAAAGAACATCGCTAATACCATCACCAATTCCACCACCTTAAATTAATATAGAAGCACAGACAACATCACATTATGCGTCACATACAACATCGCACATAACATCACAAACTCCATCACTGATTCCATCACCTATTGTTGGCAAAAAAAGGCTGCACTTTTTTGATTTAAGTACAGCCTTTTCTGCATAGTTGAGAGTTTACTTCTTTTCGTATAGAACCCAATCAAGCACTTTTCGATTTGCGTCATCAACTTTTTGCTGGTCAAAGTCTATATAGATGTCTGTGACAGTGTTTCCACCGTGTCCCAGAGCATGGGCTATGGTGTCACGTGGTATGTCCAGACTGGCTGCTATTGTCGCCCATGAGTGACGTGCCCAATATGATGAGATATTTGGAAATAACGGCTTTCGCTCTTTCTTCCCACCCAATCCACTGCGTTTTAACGGACCAATATTCTTCAAGGCATTGTTCATGTGCTTGGTGAAGTCATGGTAGTCTTTATATCCATCCAGGATGTTAAGCAACCAATTCTTGCCTCTATATTTTTCTATGATTTCCATCGCTTCCTTCTCTACTTTGATGGAATATAAGCGTTTAGTCTTTGCTCTATGGTAGTTGATTCTGCCATTGGAAATCTCTTTAAGGTGACAGAGATCAATGCTGTTGATTCCTATAAGCATGAACATCAGCTTGAACATGTCTAGATACTTCTGTGCATACTTTTCGCAAGGATAATTGATTAGCATCCTCAAATCCTCAACTTTCAAATTGCGTTTTGCAGTTGCCACTGGACGAATCTTAAAACGTCTGAAAGGATAAGCGGTTGTAATATCCTCATCAATAGCTTCATTGAAAACAGCACGGATGTTGCGGAAATGAATGTTTCTGGCATTTTGCGAAGGTGATGTCTCAGACAAGAATTTCTCAAACGAAGTAAGCCAATCTTTGGTTATGTCTTCGAACTTTAGTGTGGAAAGATGCTCACCCTCAAAGATCTCCATCCGTGAATAAGTGTGCATATAGATTTTGCGGGTACTTGGTTGTTTGCTGTCAGCGTATTTCAAAAACCTTGTTGAGAAAAGATTCTTGTTCTCAGTGATTTCTTTTTCCTTTTTCGCCTTTTCAGGATGTATAAGCTGGTCAATATGCTTCTTGATGTCAACAGCTGTCATTGAAGCGATTTTCCTTTCACTAACTAGTGAGAGGATTCCATAATCAACCTTTTGCTTAACACCTGAGATGTATACATTAAGCTTCATCTGCTCTGGGTGATTAATCACCTTCAACTTTTTGCAATCCCACTGATGGGTAAAAATCTTTGAGTTGAGTGACACATAGACAGTCTTATGCCTATGGGCGATTGCAATTTTCAAAACACTGGGTTTGCCTGGTTTTGTTCTCCGGTCATCTAAAAAAATCCTGGTACTTGCCATAATAAAAATAGAGGCACTTGCGACTTTATCGCTGTTTTCATTTCAGATTGCACAGAAAAATGAGCAATCAAATGAGCAATCATTTCACAAAAAAAGAATGAAAACATAGGAAAAAGAGTGCATAGTTGCCATTTTTTTTAACGGCTCGCAAGGGTCATTTATAAGAGAAAATCGCTGATAGTCTTGAATTAATCAAATTACTATCAGCGATTTAATCTTGGGTGGGTGCTGACGGATTCGAACCGCCGACCCTCTGCTTGTAAGGCAGATGCTCTGAACCAGCTGAGCTAAGCACCCGTGCTTTTTTCGAAAAGCGATGCAAAATTACAACTGATTTTTGGACTGTGCAAATTTTTCGTGATTTTTTTCGAAAAAAACTTTGTTTTTCCTCAAAAACGCCCTAATTCTTGTGGCTTGCCTCAAACTTTTTGATGGTTTTGAGCAGTTGCTCGCCTAGATGGATAGTGTAACCTTCTTTAATGAAATAGACATTTCCATCTTTATCACACAGGAGAAAGATTGGGTCTGTCATGTCATCAATGCCCATTTTATCTCCAACTGTCCATAGGAAGTCGAGGTTTTCATCAGGGATGCCCCATTTTGTGGTTGCTGGAAGGTTGTTGAACTCAGTGCTATTGAATGGTTGTTTCCAGTGGTTAATCAGCACGATAGGGCAGTTTATGTCCTCAAAATCCTTGGCATAGATGGCAATGTCTCGCAGTGCATGGTTAGTGGGTTCATGGTTTGGCCGTATATAGCCAACAATAGTTAAACCATTCTTGTTGAATACATCTTTTATTGTATTGTCATTGATGTCGCGGTATTTGCCTTTAGTGTCGATTTTTCCAATAATCTCTACTTTTACGTCATTTCCTCTCAGTGCCAAGTCTACGTTGCATTCTTTGCCACTTTTAATTTCAAAAGTCGTTGTGCTAGCCAGCACGCTGCCGTCACTTTGGCGGTTGCCGGTGGTGAGCATGTAGGTGCCTGGTTCAAGTTCTACTCCGTTTTTGAAATAATTGCTCCAGGTGGCATCTTCGGGGTAGGTGAGCAACTGCGGTTTGTTATCCACTATCTTGCTCAGGGTAAAATGAGTGTAGTAAGCAAGGTCGTTGTGGGTGTCGCTGGGTGTGAAATTCTGTCGAAGCGTTCCCGAAGGTTCGGTTTTGATCGATTCGCTTTCCTCAAATTTTACCTCATGCCAAGTGTTATTTGTGTAGAATTCGAGCTTGCCGTTCACCTCGTTGATGCGTGCGGGCCAACCCATGCTGCGTGCGGCGCTCACGAAGAAGATGGCGCGTCCCAGCTCATCGGTGGTGTGGGTGCGGTACACACTCATAGGTTGCTGGCGCAAGCGCTGAGGATTGTGCTCGTTGTCAATTGTGAGGTTTGCTTTTGTCCAAACGATTAAGTTGTCAATATTACTTATTTTGTTGCTCAATTCCCTATGGAAGAATTCTTTATAAGGTGTTAACCATTCATTTTCTACTCGTGGGCATAGCACATAGCGGCAGTAGATCTCGCTTGTGTCGATTAGCGCCACCTCATTGTCACGAAGCACATCAAGGTTGATGTCGCGCAAATCTTTCTCGCTGAGCACTTCAAGGAGTTTTCGTGCCATTACCTTGTTTTTAGCCTCGTCAAGGAATTGCTGTATGATGCGGTGGTTCCCGCGCCACGCTTCTACAGGCATCGTTGCTTCGTAGGCTTGGCGTATGGAGTCCTCCTGTGCCTTGCGGCGATCGTTGAGGGCGCGTTGCTCGTTGGTGACCTCGGGCAGTTTTGCGCTCAAAGGCGGTGGCACGATGTCAAGTTCTAAATGACGTGGTAATGTTTTATCACGCAACTCTATTAACACAGGGTCATCTTTATCACCAGCCCATGACACTTTTTTAACAGCCACAAGGTCATCTTTTGTCACCCACACCAGCAGATCTCCTTTGCCAGCAGTGAGTGCAGCATTGCCGCGTTCGTTGGCAGTTCCTTTTGCCACAGTGTAGAACTCGGCATAGTTGTAAAGTTTGAACTCTACTGTGGCATTTGGAACAGGATTTCCGTTTTTATCCTGGACTTTTATAATCCTGACCGAGGTGGGAGTATAGTTGCTGGTGACATTGATTTCGGTGTAACACGGTGTGCGGCTCACCACTTCCTCGGGACCATGGTAGTCGCCCGCCACCTTGGTGTGCATGAGCATTCCTCGCGAGGCACTTTCGTTGAACCATCCCAGGTTGAGAACAGGCTCAGGCTCACAGGCTCCCAGAAAATACCATCTGCCATTGGCCCATGCCTCGACCCATGCATGGTTGTCGTCGGTGTGTGCCCAGCGTGGTGTATATACCTGTCGGGCAGGGATGCACACCGAGCGCAAGGCAGCCACAAGGAATGTCGACTCCTCGCCGCATCGTCCATAAGCAGTGCGCATCGTGGCAAGCGGACTGCTTGTGCGTGCGTCGCTAGGGCGGTAGCTCACCTTCTCGTGGCACCAGTGGTTCACTTCGAGGATAGCATCTTCCATCGAGAGGTTCTTCACGCGGTCTTTTAGCTCGCGGTATAACACTATCCTTGCAGTGTCGAGGTTCTCGTTGTTGATGCGCACTGGTAGCACGAAGTGCTTGAGTTCACGCTCAGGCACTGTCTTGCCCCAGGGCATCTCATCGCGTGCCTTCAGGGTGGTGAGGTAGTTGCGATAGTAGAACTCCTCGCTATAGTCGGTTCGGTCAGGAGTTGCAAGTCGCGTGCTGAGCTCTTTCACATATTTCCAGGCCAGGTCGCTGTTATCGCTTGCGGTCATGCTTAACGCTGTGATTGCAACTATTGCAATGGCTATTATGGTTCTAGATTTGAGTCTCATAATGCTTTTTTTATTTGTTGCAAAAATAGCAAATAATTGGCAAAAACATGTAAAATCGCATACAATGTTTTGCGTTCTCGTGATAATTTACTAACTTTACAACCTGAAAATACGAAAAATTTAAAACTAAGAACTAAACACAATCATGAGACTAAGTTACGTAATGTTTGCCGATGGCTTTGAGGAAATCGAGGCCCTGACTGTTGTTGATGTTATGCGCCGTGCAGGAATGCCGGTGGTTACCATGTCGATTTATGAGACACCCGAGGCTATTGGAGCACATGGTGTTACGGTAGTGGCCGATGAGGCTTTCGACCCCGACCTTCTGGAGGATGCTGAGTGGGTTGTTTGCCCAGGTGGTATGCCTGGAGCATCCAATCTGGCCGAGAACGAGACGTTGTGTGAAATTCTCAAAGAGCGCAATGAGGCTGATGAGAATATTGCCGCAATATGTGCTTCTCCATCAGTGATTTTTGGCCCTCTTGGCTTGTTGAACGGCCGTAATGCTACATGCTATCCTGGAATGGAAGATGGCATGGAAGGTGCTAATGTAATTGAGGATTTTGCAGTCGTTGATGGCAACATTATCACTGGCCGTGGTCCAGCTGCCGCCGCCGAATTTGCTCTTGCCATAGTAAAGACTACAATGGGTGAGGAAGTGGCAGCCGAAGTGGCAGCCGGCATGCTGCTGTGATTTGGTTTATTAAGTATAGTAGAAAAAATCGTGGGGATCATAATCTCCACGATTTTTTGTATGTTTTATTCCTTATTACTTAAAGAAATATGTTGCTTGAACAAACCATGTGCGGTGCTTTGCCACGTGCTCATCAAGGAGTTTTGTGCCTAAGTTCTGCCCCACGCTGAAGCTATAACCTCCACTCACCTGTACCCTGTTGAACAGTTCTACACCAATACCGGCATGTAGCAACACGTTGACGGTGGTGTATTTGAGCGCGTCACCCATCTTGTTGTGGCCCGCCAAGAACGAGAAGGTGGGACCAGCATAGATAAATGGCATGAGGGAACTCTCAAGTCCGCCAAGTTTGCTGTAACGGAACTTAAGGTTAAGGGGCACGTCAATGTAATGAAGTTGTGCAGTCTGTGTCTCAATGCCTTGTGATTCCCACGCACGCCTGTCGCCTAAATGGATGCGGCCTTGACGCAGTGTGTAGAGGATTGATGCATCAATACCAAATCCAACGCCTGGAATCATCATGTCGCCTGTGACACCAATCGAACCGCCAAATTTGCGGTCGCTCTCAAAGATGTCGGTTTGTTTGAAATGTATCTCGTTGTAATTACCACCAATTGTGACACCCCAGCGTCTAACTGGCTGAGCCACCGATGATAAAGAACTTAACAGAGCTACTGATATGATTAGAAATTTAATATAACTTCTCATTAATATGTCTGATTTTTTCGTTTTAGACTGCAAAACTAACATAAATTCTCGTCACGACCAAAGATTTCAATTTTTATAACACAAATTTTCAGTCATTGATTCGTCAGTAAAATAGTAATGGCAATAATGGTTGTTATTGATTAATGTTCTTTCTTTTTGGGAACACGCTTAGAAGATGTGATGGCGCCAGTGGGGCATACTAGACGGCACAGGTGACATCCCACACACTTTGATCCAAGGATTTGAGGCTTGCGTGTGTCGTTGTCGAACGAGATTGCCTGATGACCAGCGTCCATGCAAGATATATGGCAGCGTCCACAACCAATACACTTGTCACGGTCGATAATGGGATAGACAACAGTTTCACGGTCCAGTTCCGATGGACGCACAAATAATGGTAGCTGTTCGCCTACAAGCTCATCGAGTTTTTTCACACCTCGGCTATACATATAATATTGTAGGCCAAGTTTGAGGTCATCGATGATGCGGTAACCATATTGCATCACGGCGGTGCACACTTGCACATTGGTGCAGCCCAACTGAATGAATTCTAAAGCGTCGCGCCAAGTCTCGATGCCACCTATGCCGCTTAGTTCTATCTTCTTCATTATTGGGTTTTTTGCCATTTCAAGGATGTGACGTTGAGCTATTGGTTTCACAGCCCGTCCCGATAGTCCAGACGTTGTCTTCTTACCCGACACCTCAGAGCTTTCGCCAAATGTGATGCTCTTGATAGTGTTGATTGCACTGATGGCATCGGCACCAGCAAAATAGGCACCCATCGCTGGGTTGTTAATTTGTGTGATGTTGGGAGTCATCTTTGGAATGACTGGAATAGAAACTGAACGCTTTACATAGGCTGTATAGAATGTCACCAATTCAGGATCTTGGCCTACATCGCTTCCCATTCCGGCGATGCGCATCTGTGGACAAGAGAAATTGAGCTCAATTGCATCGACTCCAGCCTGCTCTGCCATCTTGGCAAGTTCTATCCATTGTTCTTCGGTAGATCCCATTATTGATGCTATCACTATCTTATTGGGGTAGTTCTTTTTCAAACGGCTCAAAATCTCAAAATCGACCTCGGCAGGATTCTCGCTCAACTGCTCCATGTTGCGGAATGAAGTGAAGTCGCCTTTGCTGCCCTCGCGATGAATGGCATCGAAGCGTGGCGACACCTCGTTGATATCGTCAAGGCAAATGGTCTTATAGAAAACGCCCGCCCAACCATCTTCAAAGGCCCTTGCCACCATGTCATAGCCTGTACAAATCGATGATGAGGCGAGGAAGAATGGGTTCTCACAATGCAGTCCACAGAAGTCAATTTCAAGGCTTGGCAGCCTCTTGGGCAGCTCTGCTTCCTGTAGCTGGTTGATTACCTGAGAAATGCGTACTGGTCGATCGTAGTGGATGCAGGCTTGCTCTGCTCGTTGTAAGTCTTCTTCGTTGCAGTCCTTGACCCACTCTTTGGCTATAGCAGCATTGTCAAAACGGATAGCTCTTAACGCTCTTGCTACATCTCCCTTGCCACAAGCTTTAGAGCATGGTGCATCGATGCACAGGAGGCAGTGAGCCACTTCTTCTTGAATATTGATTTTGTTCATGGCCTAAGTTAATGATGTCTTAATAAAAAAAGATATTTTGTTCTTAGAAGAGATAGGCAGCTGTGATTGTCCACATGTTGTCCTTACCTTTAATGGGTTTTGAATCAACGTCTTTTCCTATGTATTCGAAGGCTTTTGTCATGCTTATGCCGTAGTTGGCGTGAATCTGCACTTTGCGGAAAAGTTCGGCGCCGAATCCCACATTCCATGAGGTGTTCCACTTGCGTGCCTTGAAATCGACCTTGTCGGTGTCGCCGAGCATAAGCGCGAAATCAGGTCCAGTGGTTACAAATGGTGTGATTATTTTGCTAAGCACCGGGATTTGGAGCTTGTACTTTACATTGATTGGGATGTCGAGATAGTCGCGTTTGAGCTTGGTGACTTGCATTCCATCTTCAAGATATAGATCGTCTTGCCGGTGAGCGTAGAGTACCGACGCATCGAGTCCGAGCCCTACTACCGGCAACCCAGCTTCTATCATGAGTCCTGCGGTGAATCCGGCACGGTTTTCCTTGTTGATGATATCCTTGTCCCACTTGAGCTCATTGATTGTGATACCACCCTTGACGCCAAATCTCACTTGTGCTTGGGTGGCAGAAGCGCTAATTAAAATTAGGAACAAGATGATTGTTATACGGGTTATGTGTCTCATAATATTTTCAGTAAAAAAGTTATCAATTTGTGGCAAAGTAACGCAAAAAAAATGAGAAAAGCAATTTTTTGTGGTTTTGAAAGTGGCAGTTAATGATTTTTAGTTGTAATTTTGTGGCATGGCGGGATTGGTCTCGCTTGAAAACACGATTGAAATTATGCTTAAGTCAAAGAAATACTATGCAGTGCTGCTCGTTCTGCTTGTGTTAGTGCTTGCCTTGCCGTTCATGCGCAGCCGCAAGAAGTTTATCACTAACTCGGGGGTGGTGTGGACAACCGAGTATCACATAACCTACGAAGCTAGAGCCGACCTCAACGACTCTATCCAGCATTTGCTCACTGTGATTGACAATAGTGTGTCGCCCTACAATAAGCAGTCATTAGTCACGGCGATAAATGAGGGGAAGAACGATTTTGCCGACCGCCTGTTCAAGACCCTCTACAACAAGGCGTTGGAAGTCAACAAGGCAAGTGAAGGAGTTTATGACCCCACTGTGATGCCGCTTGTCAATGCTTGGGGATTTGGTTACAAGAATGGTCAGCTGCCAACCAAGGAACAGATTGATAGTATTCTGGCATTTGTGGGCATTGGTCATACGCGACTTGATGGTTTGCGCATAGTAAAGGACGACCCACGTGTGCAGTTCGATTTCAGCTCTATTGCCAAAGGGCTGGCGTGTGATGAGGTGGCTGCTATGCTCGTCCGTAACGGTGCGACAAACTATATGGTTGAGATAGGCGGCGAGGTAGTGGCTCGTGGAGTAAACGAGCGCGGTGAACCGTGGCATGTGTCGGTCGACCTACCAGTACCCGACAATGAAAAGGGGGCAGTGCACAGCAATGCTGTTGTCCTGTGCCTCGACAGCTTGGCTGTTGCTACAAGCGGCAGTTATCGCAAGTTTAAAGAAGTTGACGGGAAGAAGGTGAGCCACATCGTGAATCCAACGACTGGCAGCAGCGAGACATCCAGTCTGCTTAGTGTATCGATAGTGGCGCCCGACTGTATGAGCGCCGACGCGTGGTCAACAGCATGCATGGCGATGGGGCTTGAAAAAACTCAGGCGATGATGGAAAAGAACAATGCGTTCGGCGTGATGACCATTAGTGCCGATGATGATGGTAACTTTGTCGTGTGGTCCAATAAGCGCTTTGCTGATTTGGTGAAGTAGCTATAAGTAGATTAATTCTTAATTAAGCATTTTGTATAGCTAAGGCTTGCCACAATGAGTCATGGGGAAGTGGTGCAGTAACATCAACTTCGACTTTCGACACCGGATGGATGAATTGAATGCGATGCGACTGCAGCGAGATGCCGCCGTCGGGATTACTGCGTGGTGCACCATACTTGAGATCGCCCTTAATGGGACAACCCAAATGGGCGAGTTGAGCGCGTATCTGGTGCTTGCGACCTGTTAGCAAGTCAATTTCAAGGAGGTAGTAATTGTTGCTTTGTCCTATCACTCGATAGTTAAGCACTGCTTTTTGCGCCCCAGCAGTGCCTGGCTTCACTACATAGGTCTTGTTGTTTTTCTCCTGTGAAACAAGATAGTCGGTGAGAGTGTCGGCGTCTTTGGGTGGGTGGTTCTTGACAATAGCCCAGTAGGTCTTGTGAACTTCACCACGACGGAATAGATCATTCATGCGCGAAAGCCCCTTACTGGTGCGTGCAAAGACTACAAGCCCACAGGTGGGCCTGTCGATGCGGTGTGTCACGCCACAAAACACGTTCCCCGGTTTGTTGTATTTCACCTTTATCCACTGTTTGAGTGACTCGACGAGTGGCTCATCGCCTGTGCGGTCGCCCTGAACTATCTCGCCACACGCTTTGTTGACGATGATTAGGTGATTATCTTCGTACACTACTTCCATTGTGTTGTCTAGACTGTGATGTTGATTGTGCAAAGATAATGAGTTTTTTTAAAACATTGTCTCTAGAGATATAAAAAACCGGTTAGCCTTGTGACTAACCGGTTTTCTAGTGTCAAGTTATCTAGTTTTTAGTGTTGTGTTCTTTTTAACGACGACGACCTTTGCTTGCGCTCTGCTGACGACTGTTGTCGGCATTGTCGCTGCTACTGCGATTGAAGGTGTAGTGGTCACGATAAACATTTCCGTTAACAAAGTCGAATATCTTCTCGGGGTTGATAGCGACACCCATGTAGCGAGTCTCGAAGTGGAGATGTGGACCAGTGCTGCGTCCAGTGTTACCACTAAGGGCAATAGGAGTGCCAGCTTTCACATATTGATTCTCCTTAACAAGGAACTTAGAGAGGTGACCATACACGGTCTCAAGGCCGTTGTCGTGGCGCAGGATAACATAGAATCCGTAGCCGTTACGCTCAAATTTTGTGAGCCTTACTTTGCCGGTAAATGCAGCGTAGATAGTGTCGCCAATATTAGCCTTGAGGTCGGCTCCCTTGTGCATGCGGCCAAACTGCTTGCGATAACCAAAATGTGAGTTGATTACGCGGTGTTTTACTGGCATTGCATATTTAGAAACATCAATAACCTTTGTTGAGGGGATGTTTGCATTCTGATAGGGATTAACGCGGTCACTGTTCCAGCCTTCGCTGTAGATGTCGGCGTTGTCGATGTTGTCTTTGTCGCCATAGAGGTCGCGAGCGTAGTTCTGTGCTTCCTCTACTTTAATTTTATCTTGTACTCGATTTTGTTTTGCAAGAAGGTTTTTGTGTGTTTGACGGTAATCGCTGATAGATTGAGAATTAGCTGCAAAGCATACCGATATTAAAGCCATACCGATAAAACTTACTTTCAGACTATTAAAAAACTTCATATCTTTCTATTTAAAAGTTTCAAGAAGCCAAAAAATTAAATCAATTGTGGAGAGCTCAGACACAGTTTGTAAAGCCTGTTCTCTGGCTTCTTGTTGACCTCAAAAGTGGGTCACTACATGTTTTTGAACGCACAAAATTACACATTTATTACGACATAGAGGCAAGAATTTGCACTAAAAAGTGTAAAAATGTGTCTCTATTTCTAAATATTTGAACGTAAGCTTTTGTGCATTAGTGGTTTATGCAATAGTGCTAATTTTGCCTTAAAAAGAGTGTGCAAGCATTGGCTTAAGTCCCCATTAAAGGCAACTGCAAAATTAGTGCTTTTTGTTGGAAAAAACAAAATTATTTTCATTTACCGGAGTTTGCTGTTTTCTGTTGGCTTTCTTAAAATGGGTTGTTAATAATTATATTTAATAAGATGTTTTATTAATAAAAAAAAATTACTATATTTGCACCGCAAAAAGCAAATAACTGATGTTGTTTCTCTAGTCAGTATTTTACTAATTGCTTATCCAAAAATTGATTGCATTTAATGAGAGGAGCCGTTAACAACATAAATCACGTTTCGCAAGCAATGCAAGGGCTGGCGATGTGTGTTGTGCTCCCACGTTGTGATGTGCGGTCGATTGTTAGCGATAACGGGCCATTGCAATAGCCTCGCATGGCGAGTGCTGCTGTAGTGGTTCATTATTTTTGTTGATGCTGTTTTATTGAAACTAAATAATTAACCACATAACAAAAAACGTATTTTTATGGTTTTACTAGGTATTCAAAATACCACTCTGGCTGTCACCGCGGTTCTTACTGGCGTTGTGTTGGTGTTTGCTGCGTTGCTCATAGCCCGATTGATAGGACCTCGCAGCTTCACCAAGAAAAAAGGCGAGACCTATGAGTGTGGTATTCCTACTCGTGGCGAGAGCATGGCACAGTTCCATGTGGGTTACTATCTATTTGCTATCCTGTTCTTGATGTTCGACGTCGAAACAGTGTTCCTGTTTCCATGGGCATCGATAGCTAAGTCGATAGGCTCTACTGCACTGCTTGCTGTGGGAACATTCTTGTTTATTCTTGTTTTAGGTCTGGCTTACGCCTGGAAGAAAGGAGCACTGCGATGGAAGTAAAGATCAAAAGCATGAAGCACGAGGACTTCAAGGACAACGAGTATATCGACCAGCTCGTGCAGGAGTTGAACGCCAGCGGCACCAATGTGGTTGTTGGCAAGCTAGACCAGTTGATAAATTGGGGTATCAGCAACTCGCTGTGGCCATTCTGTTTTGGCACCAGCTGCTGCGCCATCGAGTTCATGTGTCTCGGAGCAGCACGCTATGATATGGCGCGATTTGGCTTTGAGGTTGCACGCAACTCACCTCGTCAGGCCGACTATATCATGTGCCAGGGTACTATTACCTACCGAATGGCACCAGCATTGAAGCGTCTCTATGAGCAGATGGCCGAGCCCAAGTATGTGATTGCCTGTGGCGCTTGCACCGTGAGCGGCGGCCCATTCAAGAACAGCTATTGTGTTGTGAAGGGTATCGACGAGATTATCCCTGTTGACGTTTATCTTCCTGGTTGCCCACCTCGCCCTGAGGCGATGTTCTATGCCTTGATGCAACTACAGCGCAAAATCAAGGTGCAGAAGTTCTTTGGTGGTGTGAACCGCAAGGAAAGCCGCAAGAAGTTCTTTGATAAGAGCAGTGAGACAGCAGAAAAATAAGTATTAAAACCCATACACATTATTATATATGGCAGATATACAAGAAAAAATCGGTAAGTTGTGTCCCGAGGCGCAATGCGACGCCAGCGGTGAGTTCTTGCTGATTAGCGTGCCCGACGCACAGTGGCAAGATCTTGCACAATCGCTCAAGGATGAGCTTCACTTCGACTACTTGACAGCACTAGTTGGTGTTGACTGGAAAGAGGAGCTTGGAGTGATGTACTACTTGACCAACACCGAGACTCAGGAGATGATTCACGTGAAGGTGGCTACCGCCGACCGTGAACAGCCTCGCCTTCACAGCGTGAGCGACCTTTGGGCTGTTGCCAATTTCCAGGAGCGTGAGGTATTTGATTTTTATGGCATTGAGTTTATCAACCATCCTGATATGCGTCGCTTCTTCCTGCGCAATGACTGGGTTGGATATCCCTTGCGCAAGGACTATGACGACGACCCCGAGAAGAACCCGTTGCGACTCGAAGACGAGGAGAACGAGGACAACACCTATCGTTTGGTTGAAGATGAAAATGGAAATGTAACACGCGTCGACGGCAAAGTGTTTGGTGACGATGAATATGTAATTAACGTTGGTCCTCAGCATCCATCAACCCATGGTGTTATGCGCTATCGTGCATCAATTGAAGGCGAGTTGGTTAAGAAGGTCGACGTTGTGAGCGGTTACATTCACCGCGGCATCGAGAAGATGTGCGAAAGCTTGATGTATCCACAGACTCTGCTCTACACTGAGCGCTTGGACTATATGTCGGCTCACATCAACCGCCACTGCCTGTGTCTGTGTATCGAGAAGGCAATGGGGCTGGAAGTTCCTCATCGTGCAGAGCTAATCCGAATGATGATGGACGAGCTTATGCGTCTGTCGAGTCACTTGCTTAGCTACGGCTGCTTGACAATGGACCAGGGTGCAACTACAGCGTTTTTCTACGGTTTCCGTGAGCGCGAGTTGATTTACGACATTTTCGATAAGACTTGTGGCGCTCGTATGTCGATGAGCTACCTCACTATAGGCGGTGTGAAGGCTGATGTTCACCCCGATTTCATTAACGACGTGCGCAACGTGTGCGATACTGTGACCGAGAAACTCAAAGAGTATCACAAACTCTTCACCGGTAACATTATTGCTCGCAACCGAATGGTTGGAGTAGGTATACTGGGCAAGGAAGATGCAATCAACTATGCAATCACAGGTCCTTCGGGACGTGCTAGTGGTCACCATTGCGATGTGCGTAAGTGCCATCCTTACTCACTCTACAACGAGGTGGAGTTTGACGAGGTTACCTATGAGACTGGTGACTCAATGGACCGCTACATGGTTCGTATGAAGGAAATGGAGGAGAGCATCAAGATTCTGCGCCAGTGCTGCGATATGCTTGAGAAGGAAGGCATTGAGGGCGAGTACATCGCCAAGGCTCCCAAAATTATCAAGCTTCCTGCAGGTCACTGGTATCAGCAGGTAGAGGGTAGCCGTGGCGCCTTTGGCGTTTACCTTGAAAGCGATGGCGATCCCAAGCCTTTCCAGAAGCCTTATCGCCTACACTTCCAGAGTCCTTGCTTCAATCTAGTGGGCGTGGTTGATCTCACTTGTAAGGACAACCTGATTGCCGACCTTATTACCATCACCGCGTCAATCGACTATGTGATTCCCGACATCGACAGATGATATTGTGGTCCCGTGAGAAGAAACAGATTATAAACACACATATTATATATATTGATTATGTTTGACTTCAGTGTAGTCACTAATTGGTTTAACGACCTGCTCCTTGGAGTGATGCCGCAATGGTTGGCAACGACTATCGAGTGTGTGATTGTGGCAGTATTATTGCTGCTCGCCTATACCGTGCTTGCGATGTTCTACATCATGTATGAGCGTTGGGTGTGCGCCTGGTTCCAGTGCCGCCGAGGCCCACTGCGTGTAGGACCTTGGGGCTCGTTGCAGATTTTTGCCGATGTGATTAAGATGCTCATCAAGGAGGTGGTGGGATTGTGGAAGACCGATAACTTCCTCCATAAATTGGCTCCCTACTTTGTGCTGGTAGCATCGGTAGTGGTGTTTGCCTGCCTGCCTTGGGGTAAGGGCCTCCAGGCCATCGACTTCAACATTGGCGTGTTCTTCATGACTGCCGTGTCCTCGTTAGGCGTGGTGGGAATTCTGCTAGCCGGCTGGTCGAGTAATAGCAAGTACACCATGATTGGTGCCATGCGTAGTGGCGCCCAGATGATCAGCTATGAGCTCTCAATTGGCATTGCCATGCTCACTATCGTGTGTCTTGCTGGCACCATGAGCGTGACAGGACTTGTTGAGGCTCAGCAGAATGGTTGGTTCATCTTCACAGGTCACATTCCTGCAATTATTGCCTTTATCATCTATGTTATAGCAGCTACTGCCGAGACCAACCGTGGCCCGTTCGACCTTCCTGAAGCTGAGCACGAGCTCACCGCAGGTTACCACACCGAGTATTCGGGTATCCATTTTGGTTTCTTCTACCTTGCAGAGTACCTGAACCTCTTCATCGTGTCGGGAATCGCTACATTGCTGTTCTTAGGTGGCTGGATGCCATTCCACGTGAGTGGTTGGGATGGCTTCAACGCAGTGATGGACTATATTCCATCAACTATCTGGTTCTTGGGCAAGGCGATTTTTGTATCGTTTATCATAATCTGGTTCAAGTGGTCGTTCCCACGTGTGCGCATCGATCAGATGCTTGCATTGGAGTGGCGTTACTTGATGCCTATTGGACTCTTCAACCTGGTTCTCATGGCAGTAATTGTGAGCATGGGCTGGCATTTTGCAGGTTAATATTGAAATAAAACTATACAGCATAAATAAATTCTCGTGATTATGAACGAAAATTTTGGAAAAATAACTCAGGTAATCGGTCCTGTTGTCGACGTGACTTTTGAAGGCGAGGGAAACCAAGTGCCCGAAATTTACACCGCTCTTAGCGTGGCGCGTCACGACGGCACTGAGTTGATGCTTGAGGTGGAACAACACATTGGAGAGAACACCGTGCGATGTGTCGCTATGGACAGTACCGACGGTTTGCAGCGTGGTACAAAAGTCAACAATTTGGGACAACCTATTTCGGTGCCTACAGGCGAACAAGTAAAAGGTCGCCTTCTCAATGTGATAGGTGAACCAATCGACCACCTTGCCGATCTCAAAGGCGGTGAGCGTCGTCCCATTCATCAACCAACGCCCGACTTTAGCGACCTGTCAATCTCTCAAGAGATTCTCTATACTGGTATCAAGGTGATTGACCTAATCGAGCCATTCTCGAAAGGTGGTAAGATTGGTCTGTTTGGTGGTGCCGGTGTGGGCAAGACAGTGCTCATCATGGAGCTCATCCACAACATCGCGCATGGCCACAGTGGCTTCTCGGTGTTCACTGGAGTGGGAGAGCGCACCCGTGAGGGTAACGACTTGTTGCGTGAGATGATTGAGAGTGGCGTTATCAAGTACGGCGAGAAATTCAAGGAGGAGATGGCCAATGGCGAGTGGAACCTTGATAGCGTTGACATGAAAGAGGTTGAGCAGAGTCAGGCAACATTGGTGTTCGGACAGATGAATGAGCCTCCTGGCGCACGTATGCGTGTGGCACTTTCAGGACTTACCGTTGCTGAGCAGTTCCGCGATCAGGATGGTGGTGGCCGTGATATCTTGTTGTTTATGGATAACATCTTCCGTTTCACCCAGGCAGGTAGCGAGGTGTCGGCTCTGTTGGGTCGCATGCCAAGTGCCGTTGGTTATCAACCAACGCTTGCAAGTGAGATGGGTAAACTTCAGGAGCGTATCACATCGACAAAGAGTGGTTCAATTACTTCGGTACAGGCAGTATATGTGCCTGCCGATGACTTGACCGACCCTGCTCCAGCGACCACGTTTAACTTCCTTGATGCTACCACAGTGTTGAGCCGCAAGATTACTGAGTTGGGTATTTATCCCGCGGTTGACCCGCTGGCATCTACATCACGCATCATGGATCCTCACATCATTGGTGAGGAGCACTATAATGTGGCTCAGCGAGTGATTCACCTGCTTCAGAAGTACAATGAGTTGCAGGATATCATCGCCATCTTAGGTGTTGATGAGCTTAGCGATGAAGACAAGCTCGTAGTATCGCGCGCACGCCGAGCACAGCGTTTCCTCTCGCAGCCATTCTTTGTTGCCGAGCAGTTTACTGGCGTTCCTGGCGTTATGGTACCATTGAACGAGACCATACGCGGCTTCAAGATGATTCTCGACGGTGAGGTCGACGACTTGCCCGAGCAGGCATTCCTCAACGTGGGAACCATCGATGATGCTATTGCCAAGGGCAAGAAGCTGCTTGAACAAGTGGGTTAAAGCTAATATTTTAGAAACAATAACTGCTAATAGACATTTAAAGACACTATGACACTGAAAATTATTTCGGCCGAGCAAGTGGAATTTGAGGGCGAAGTTGACCAGGTGACATTGCCAGGTGCCTTGGGATTGTTCCAAATCTTGAATAACCACGCAGCGCTTGTCTCTTCGCTTATGCCAGGAACCATGTCCTATGTAGTGGGCGAAACCACCGAGCAGAAAGAGATAAAAGGCGGCATTGTCGATGTAAAGGATAATGTTGTGAGTGTGTGTCTTTATTGATAAAATAGATTATAACTCTCTTTTTATGAAGAAAGTAATAACAGCAATAGTCGCATTGGTGATTCTCGCGCTCATGGCGTGGGGGTATGCCGAGAGTGCCGCACATCACGGTCATGGCGACGCCAAGGTGAACCCCAAAGAGACAATCTTTGAGCATCTGGGCGACACCTACGGTTGGGAGGTGCCTTTCTCGCACACCAAGAAGATTTCGTTGCCCATTATTGCCTTCGCCAAAGGTGGTGGTCTGCACTGCTTTATGTCGAGCCGTGTCACTGGCGGTGACACTTGGCAGGATGGTGACGCGAGTTTCAAGATTCCTCATGAGGGAGACTACAAAGGCAAGCTGGTTCAAGTGCTTGATGATGGCACTGAATACCGGCCTTGGGACTTCTCTATCACGAAAAACGTGTTGGGAATCCTCATTGCGGCGGCATTGGTGATACTGATGGCGATGAGCCTGCGCAAGTGGTACAAGCGCGAGGGAATGAAGGGGCCTAAGGGCTTCAAGGGCATGCTCGAGCTCGTTATCGACTTTGTGTACACCGACACTATCAAGCCCATCATGGGAAAGGATGCTCCCAAGTATGGTCCCTACCTACTGACGGCATTCTTCTTCATCCTCACAATGAACTTGCTGGGACTGATAGTGATATTCCCTGGTGGCGCCAACCTCACCGGCAACCTTGCCGTGACAATGGTATTGGCGCTCATTACCTTTGCTGTCACCAACCTGACAGGCACCAAGCATTACTGGAAGGATATCTTTTGGCCCGATGTGCCCATAGCACTCAAGTGTCCTGTGCCCATGATGCCTCTCATTGAGTTCCTTGGCATCTTGACTAAGCCATTGGCACTCATGGTCCGACTCTTTGCCAATATGCTTGGTGGTCACATGGTGGTTATCGTGCTCATTCTGTTGATCATGGTATTTGCACAGATGTTTGGTACAGCTGTTGGAGCTGGTACTGCGATTATCTCGGTGTTGCTCTCGCTGTTCATGCTTGTGCTCGACACTCTTATCAGTTTTATCCAGGCCTTTGTGTTTACTCTATTGTCGACCATCTTCATTTCGATGGCCCACATTCATGAGGAACACAAAGCAGTAACCGAATAATAAAAGAACAAAATAATAACAATTAAAACCATTAAGATTATGTTAGGATTAATTTTAGCTCAAGCAGCCGCTGGTGTTGGCGTTGCAAAATTAGGAGCATGCATTGGTGCAGGTATCGCAGCTATTGCAGCAGGTATTGGTATTGGTCGCATTGGTGGCTCAGCAATGGAGTCAATCGCTCGTCAGCCCGAATCAACCGGTGACATTCGTACCAACATGATTGTGATTGCAGCCCTTATCGAAGGTGTTGCCCTGATTGCACTCATCGTTTGTATTCTTGCGCTCTTCGTTTAATAACCCTTTTAAAGAAAGGTTTTTAGATGGAACTGTTTAAGCCTGAATTTGGCCTGGTGTTCTGGATGTTTTTGGCATTCGCATGCCTCTACTTCATCCTGGCAAAGTGGGCGTGGCCTTTTATCATCAAGAGCATGGACGAACGTGCTGCATTGATTGATAAAGGCGTAGCCTATGCTCAGGAGGCGAAGTCGAAGCTCGACAATGCCAAGCGCGATGCCGACGCTCTAGTTGCCGACGCACGCAAGCAACAGGCCGACATTTTGCGCGACGCAGCCAAGATGAAAACCGAAATCATCGAGCAGGCTAAGGCCGAGGCTGCTGTCGAGGCTAAGAAAGTGACCGATGCCGCTCAAGTGTCGATTGAACAGTCACGCAAGGAGAGTGAGCATCAGTTGCGCCAGGATGTGGGCGCCTATGCCCTTCAGATCGCCGAGCAGGTAATTCGCCGCAACATGAGCGACGATAAGGCCCAGCGCGACCTGGTTAAGAAACTACTTACTGAGGTTGAATCAAGTAATTAATCAACGCAATGAACGACGGACTTATTCCAAACCGGTATGCCAAAGCGCTTTTCAAGCTCTCGCAGGAGCGTGGCGACACATCTCAAGTATATAATGAGATGAAGCATCTAGATGTCGCCTATGCTGCTGAGCCAGGATTGAAAAAGGCTGTTAACAATCCGTTTTTGCCGGTTGCCGATAAACTAAAGCTGTTGTGTGCTGCTTCGAGAGCAAAGCTCGACAGCACGGCGGCACAGTTCATGGAGTTGGTTATCAAGAACAACCGAATCAACTTTTTGCGTGCTATTGCTCTTTCATTCATGAAACAATATCGTGAGCTAAATGGCATAGCTAAAGTTGAAGTCGTCACTGCCACTAAGCTTGGCGATGACGAGATAAATGCTATCGTCGATGTTGTGAAAGAACAGCTTGGCGGCAAGACTATCGAGCTCACTAAGAGTGTCAACCCTGACCTAATTGGTGGCTTCACTGTCGATGTCGACTCGCGGGTACTTGACGCATCGGTGAAAAGTCAATTAGAGAAATTGCGTTTAAGGTTGGCTCAATAAATTGCTTGATCAGAATTTAGAACCAACCGTATAAGAACTCCTAAGTTAATAAGAGTGAGATGATTAACCAAAGTGAAATATCTGAAATACTGAAACAGCAACTCACCGACATTGAGAGCAAGGTGTCGTTTGAGGAAGTGGGCACAGTGCTTGAGGTAGGCGACGGCGTGGCTCATGTCTACGGACTGGAGAACGTCGAGGCCAACGAACTTGTCGAGTTTGAGAACGGTGTCACAGGCGTTGCAATGAACCTTGAGGAAAGCAACGTGGGTGTAATCCTGATGGACAAGGTCGACAGTGTGGCCGAAGGCATGAAAGTGCGCCGCACAGGCGAGATTGCTTCGATTCCTGTGGGCGAGGGTTTGTTAGGGCGTGTTATCAACGTCCTTGGTGAGCCACTCGACGGCAAGGGACCTATCGAAGGTGAGCTTGTGCGACTTCCTCTCGAGCGCAAAGCGCCTGGTGTTATCTTCCGTCAGCCGGTGAATCAGCCATTGCAGACTGGTCTCAAAGCCATCGACTCAATGATTCCAATTGGTCGTGGCCAGCGCGAGCTCATTATTGGTGACCGCCAAATTGGTAAGACTGCAATTGCTGTTGATACCATAATCAACCAAAAGGCAGGCTATGACGCTGGAAAGCCAGTGTACTGTATATATGTGGCTATTGGACAGAAAGCCTCGACAGTGGCTGCCCTTGTCAACCAACTCAACCAACATGGTGCAATGCCCTACAGCGTGGTGATTGCTGCAACTGCTGCCGATTCGGCTTCGATGCGCTATTACGCACCATTTGCTGGTGCTGCCATTGGTGAGTACTTCCGTGACACAGGCCGCGACGCTTTGGTAGTTTATGACGACTTGTCGAAGCAGGCTGTTGCCTACCGTGAGATTTCGCTGATTCTTAAGCGTCCATCTGGTCGTGAGGCTTATCCAGGCGATATCTTCTATTTGCACAGCCGTTTGCTTGAACGTGCAGCTAAAATCAATGAGAACCAAAAGGTTGCCGAGGCAATGAACGATCTCCCTGCAGCCCTCAAGGGCAAAGTTAAGGGTGGTGGATCGCTCACCGCACTTCCAATCATTGAGACACAGGCAGGTGATGTAAGTGCTTATATCCCCACCAACGTTATCTCTATTACCGATGGTCAGATTTACCTCGAGACGGCGTTGTTCAATAACGGAATACGTCCTGCTGTGAATGTAGGTATATCGGTATCGCGTGTGGGTGGTAATGCCCAAATCAAGGCGATGAAAAAGGTGGCCGGTACTCTTAAGATTGCGCAGGCACAGTTCCGTGAGTTGGAGTCTTTCACTAAGTTTGGCGGAGACATTGACCCAGTTACCGCTCGCACTATCGATACTGGTCGCAAGAATGAGCGTCTGCTCGTTCAGCCACAGTATCAGCCTGTTCCCGTTGAGGAGCAGATTGCGGTAATTTACTGTGGTGTAAATGGCCTACTCGAGAGTGTGCCAATGGACAAAGTCGCTGAGTTTGAGCAACTGCTCATCCAGTACTTGCACGCTAAGCATCAGAGTGATGTGCTTGATGTGCTCAAGAGCGGCAAGATTGATGACGACGTGATGGCTAAGCTTCGTGATGCAGCCAGTGAGATTTCAGGTAAGTATAAAGCTTGATATTATTGTTGATTTTAAGGTTTCAGCTTATTAATGGCAACACTTCGAGAACTTAAAGGACGCATTAGCTCAGTTGCTTCGACCGAGAAGACTACGAGCGCGATGAAGATGATTTCGTCGGCCAAGATGCACAAAGCAACAGGGCAGTTGCAGCGACTCAAGCCTTACAGGGGCATGGTGCGCGACGTGCTCAGCCACTTGCTCGTAACCGACCAAGAATTCTCTTCGCCTCTGATAGAGTCGCGCGAAGTGAAGAGCGTGGCGCTAGTGGTCTATGGTAGCGATGACGGCTTGTGCGGTGCATTCAACATCAATATTTTCAAGCAACTGCTCATTGCCATCGACAATCTGCGCAAGCAATATGGCAAGGGTGTGGAAATCACAGTGATTCCAGTTGGCAAGAAAATGTCAAAAGCTGTTAAAAAGATCGAGTCACGCAGTCTCAAGGTAGAGAGTGTGCCCTATATGAGCACGCGTAGCACCGTGGAGCAGCTCACCGATTTCACTGAACTGTTGCGTAGCCGCTTTGTCGACCACGTATACGACCGTGTCGATGTTGCCTATATGCAATATGTGAGCTCCAGCAGGCAAGTGATGCAGCTTGAACAGTTGTTGCCTCTCAGTGCCGAGGCTCTAGCTAAGGATGTTGATCCCAAGGCTGCTGCAAGTCCTTGCATCTTTGAGCCCGATGCTAACAGCATCTTCAACAGTGTGCTGCCATTGCATCTGCGCTCTACTATGCAGGAGATCTTTGTCTCGAGCACTGCTTCGGAACAGGCTTCACGTGTGATGGCAATGCAGACGGCAAGCGACAATGCCGCCGAGCTTCTCGAGGAGCTTAACCTGGAGTACAACAAGTTGCGTCAGCAGAGTATTACCACCGAGCTGCTCGATATCTTGGGCGGACAAGTGGAGCGTTAAAATGAACAATAGATGCCAATGGCGAACGATTGTTTATGCCTGTCGGGGCGCCAAGGCACATCAAAATATTTTTTAAGGCATAAAGTAGTTATTAGTGTGTTGCATTAGCACAGCACCGAAATAAACATTATTATATGAACATCAAGGAGTATTTCTCTTCACTAATTGAGGGAACTCACAGCCTAATCAAGGGTATGGAGGTGACAGGCAAGGAACTCTTTACCAAGAAAGTTACCGAGCAATACCCCGAGAATAGGGCAGAGTTGAAAATCCCCGAGAGATTTAGAGCCACGTTGCAGTTCATCTATGACGACGAGGGTTACCACAAGTGCATCGCCTGCAAGACTTGCGAGCGCAACTGCCCTAATGGTACCATTGAGATTATCACGCGCATGGTTGACCTGCCCAATGGCAAGAAAAAGATGAAGCTCGACAAGTATATGTACGACTTGGGAAGCTGCACCTTCTGTGGATTATGTGTGAGTACATGTCCAACCAATGCCATTGAGTTCTCCAACGACTTTGAGCAGGCGGTGTTCCGCCGTGAGGCACTTCTCAAGCAGCTCAACTATCTGCCCGAGAAGGAGAAGCCAGCACCCGAGCCCAAACCGGCTCCGGCTGCTAAGCCTGTAGCTCCTAAGCCTGAAGAGCCTAAACCTGAGCCTAAGGTTGAAGAATCTAAGCCCGAGTCAAAGGCCGAGGAACCCAAAGATGTTCAGGATCCTAATGTAGAACAAAAAGAAACAGAATAATATGGAGTCACTCGGAAATGTAATCATGTATGTTATAATTGCTTTGACAATTATAGTGTTTTCGGTGCTTGCGGTGACGACTAAGAAGATCTTGCGCTCAGCAACCTATCTGCTGTTCGTCTTGTTGGCAACGGCTGCCATCTATTTCCAGATGGATTATGAGTTCCTGGGAGCAACACAGATTGCCGTCTATGCAGGTGGTATCGTCGTCCTGTTCGTGTTTGCTATTATGCTAACGCACAAGCCGGGCGAAGACGCGGCGCCTCTCACATCGCACAAGCGTATCCTTGGATTGGTGGCTTGTGCTGCTGGTGTGATTCTATGTGGCGCAGCACTGTTTGGATATGCTAAGTTCTGTGGCCAGTCCCTTCCTGCTATGGGCGATTTCACTATCGACAAGTTGGGAGAAATGCTGCTCAGCACCGACAAGTTTGGATATCTGCTGCCTTTCGAGGCTGTGAGTGTGTTGCTGCTCGCGTGCATCATTGGTGGCGTAGTAATAGCTCGCAAACGTTAAGAAAGGAGGATAAGAAATGGACTTGACTTTATTGATGTATCTCATCCCCAGTCTTATAATGTTTGGCTGCGGTGTTTATGGGTTTGTTACCCGCAAGAATATGATAGCAATCTTGATTTCACTGGAGTTGATGCTCAACTCGGTCGACATCAATTTTGTAGTGTTTAACCGTTATTTGTTCCCTGCACAGCACGAAGGCATGTTCTTTACATTGTTTGCCATTGCAATAGCAGCTGCCGAGACAGCAGTAGCAATCGCAATCATCATTAATGTGTATCGACTTGCTAAGAATGTTGACATCAACCAAATAACCAAAATGAAATTCTAAACAGTTATGCCACTAAGTAGTACAATATACGTTCTTGCCATCCCATTTTTCATGTTCCTATTCTTGGGACTTGTGGGCGTTAAGATGCCTCGCAAGATCACAGGTGTGATAGGTGTGCTGGGAATGGCTGTGACAACAGTATGGGCCTATGCCATAGCGTTTACTTATTTCTTTGGCGTTGACCAGGGACAAATGTCGGATGGAGTGCGACAGCAGATTGTTACCACCGATTGGACATGGCTTTCGTTCTATGCCGATAAGCTGGTAGTGAAACTGGGTATTCTGCTCGATCCTATATCTGCAATGATGCTGGTGGTTATCAGCACAGTTTCGTTTATGGTTCACTTGTATAGCCTTGGTTACATGAGCGACCACGACGGCAACCCCGAGAAGGGTTTCCAGCGCTACTATGCTGATCTTGCTTTGTTCACATTTTCAATGCTCGGCCTGGTAGTTTCGACCAACATCTTCCAGATGTTTATCTTCTTTGAGATGGTGGGTGTTTCGTCCTACCTCCTCATCGGCTTCTATTATGGTCAGCAACCTGCCAATCACGCGTCGAAAAAGGCGTTTATCGTTACACGTCTTGCCGACTTGTTCTTCCTGATTGGTATCTTGATCCTCTCGTTCTATACCAAGACGTTCGACTTTATCCAGATTATGGGTGCCAACGGACACGACGTCTGCAACGCGTTCACTAGTGCTCAGGGACTCACTTTCATGGGATGCTCGGTGACTGGTTGGGCGTTGACGTTTATCTTTATTGGTGGAGCCGGTAAGAGTGCTATGTATCCACTGCACATTTGGCTGCCCGATGCGATGGAGGGTCCAACTCCAGTTTCTGCTCTTATCCACGCTGCCACAATGGTTGTAGCTGGTGTGTTCTTGGTAGCTCGCATGTTCCCGCTATATGTGTTGGAGCAAGGTGCGATGGATATCATCTGCGTGGTTGGAGCGTTCACCGCTTTCTATGCCGCAGCAGTGGCTTGCACCCAGAGCGACATTAAGCGTGCACTTGCGTTCTCAACCATTTCTCAAATCGCCTTCATGATGACCTCACTTGCCGTAAGCTCGGCCGATGGCAAACTCATTGGTGGCCATGAGGCAGGTCTTGGTTACATGGCTTCGATGTTCCACCTGTTCACTCACGCTATGTTCAAGGCGTTGCTCTTCTTGTGTGCTGGTGCTATCATCCACGCTGTTCACAGCAACGAGAACAGCAAGATGCACGGTCTGCACAAGTACATGCCCATCACAAGCATTGCATTCCTCATCGGTTGCTTGGCAATCGCAGGTATTCCTCCTTTTGCTGGATTCTTCAGTAAGGACGAGATCCTCGTGGCTTGCTATGAGAAAGGAATTGGATGGGGCCTCTGGATGAGCATGGTAGCTGGAATGACAGCGTTCTATATGTTCCGCATCTATTACCTCATCTTCTTCTGGAAGAAACATGAGGTTCATGGCGAGCACAAGCCCAAAGATCAGCCTTGGACCATGACAGTGCCTCTCATTGTTCTGGCTCTTATCTCATGTGTGGCAGGTTTTGTTCCATTTGGCGACTTGGTTACTTGGGACGGTGCTAAACTTGAGACTCACCTCAACCTTCCGGTTGCTGGTGCTAGTGTGGGCATTGCACTCATTGGTATTGGTCTTGCAACAGCAATGTACTGGAAAGAGAATCCGCTGCCCGACAAGCTCGCTTCGATGTTCAAGGGCCTTTGGACAGCAAGCTACAAGCGTTTCTATATGGACGAGCTTTATCAGTTCATTACTCACAAGATTATCTTCCAGGGTATCAGCAAGCCAATTGCATGGTTCGACCGCACTATCATCGATGGTTTCTTCAACTTGCTTGGCAATGTTACTAATAGCGCTTCGTTTGGAATTCGCAAGATGCAATCGGGAAGTGTTCAGGGTTATGTTTCCTACTATATAATTGGTGCAGTGCTGCTCGCAGCAATCACCGGTATAGTGATATTATGTTTTTAATCAACGGTTCTAAAATACAGTAAAGATTATGGAAATTTTCTCTAATATGCTTATCTATTTCGTGATAATTCCGGTGATCACGCTGGCAGGACTTGCCCTTACCAAGAACAAGGGTATCGACGCGATTAGAGCCGTTGCTGTTACTGGTGCAACAGCCCTCGTGGCATTGGCTATATATCTGGTAATTTATTTCTTGCATGCCCGTGCAACAGGCGACACTAGTGATATGATTCTGCAAACTAGTGTTACTTGGTATGAACCACTCAACATCAAGCTGGCGCTTGGTGTCGACGGTGTGTCGGTTGTGATGATTCTGCTTTCGGCGTTCATCGTCTTTGCAGGTGTCTTCGCTTCGTGGAAGATGGATCCACTGCCCAAACAGTTCTTCCTGTGGTTCTTCCTCCTGTCGACAGGTGTGTTTGGTTTCTTTATCAGCGTAGACCTGTTCACTATGTTCATGTTCTATGAGGTGGCTCTTATTCCAATGTATTTGCTCATTGGTGTATGGGGTAGTGGTAATAAGACCTATAGTGCAATGAAGCTTACCCTCATGCTTATGGGTGGTTCGGCATTCTTGATGCTTGGCATCATCGGTATCTATTTCCACTCGGCTCCTGAGGGTCAACCTCTCACGATGAACATTCTTGAGATTGCGCAGAACGATGCGATTCCACATCAGTGGCAGTACTATCTCTTCCCACTCACGTTTGTGGGATTTGGAGTGCTGGGTGCTATGTTCCCATTCCACACTTGGTCGCCCGATGGTCATGCCAGCGCGCCAACAGCGGTGTCGATGTTGCATGCTGGCGTTCTCATGAAGTTGGGAGGTTACGGATGCTTCCGAATCGCTATCTTCTTGATGCCTTTTGCTGCTCAGCAGTTGGGATGGATCTTCCTTACCTTGACAGGTATCAGTATTGTATATGGTGCGTTTAGCGCGTGTGTGCAGACCGACCTCAAGTATATCAATGCTTACTCGTCGGTTAGCCACTGTGGTATGGTGCTCTTTGCAATCTTGATGTTCAACAAGACTGCAATGACTGGTGCTGTGCTGCAGATGCTCTCACACGGCTTGATGACAGCTTTGTTCTTCGCCCTCATCGGTATGATTTACGGCCGTACACACACCCGCGATATCCGCGAGATGGGTGGCTTGATGCACATCATGCCTTATCTGGGCGTTGGATATGTAATTGCCGGTTTCGCTTCGCTGGGTCTGCCCGGTTTGAGTGGTTTTGTTGCCGAGATGACTATCTTCGTTGGATCGTTCGAGCATCAGGATATGTTCCGTCGAGTGCTCACCATTGCAGCAACAACATCAATAGTTATAACAGCAGTCTACATCCTGCGTGTGGTTGGTAAGTTGCTCTATGGTGCAGTCCAGGATGAGCATCACCGCACCCTCACCGATGCTGACGCTACCGAGCGCATATCTACTGCCACTCTTATCCTTGCAGTAGCTATTATCGGTTGCTTCCCCAATTTCTTCATCGACATCATCCGCGACAGTTTCACTCCCGTGGTTAATGCGTTGACAAGTGTTATGTAATAATATAGTGTTGAATTAAAAAACAGATAATATACTCATATGGATTATTCTCAATTTTTAATGATGCCGCAAGAGATAGGTCTATTAGTAGTCTTCTTGCTTGTATTCTTATATGACACTTTCATGCCATCCAAGTCACTTAAGGGTCTTTCTTTGTTTGCGACTATTGTGTTTGGCATTTTCACGATATTCAGTTTCTTCCCAGTGCAGGACGGAATGGCGTTCGGTGAGATGTTCGAGTCTAACAAGGCCACTTGGGCGATGAAGAACATCCTCAACATCGGTATGTTCATCGTACTGTTGCAGTCAGTCAAGTGGGCCAACAGCGACTTCGTGGCAATTCGCCGTGGCGAGTTCTACGAACTCATGCTGTTAACGCTCTTTGGTATGTACTTGATGATTTCAGGTCGCCATTTCTTGGTGTTCGTTATTGGTCTTGAGACTGCATCGCTGCCATTGGCTACTTTGGTGGCATTCGAGAAGAAGTACTACGAGAGCCACGAGGCAGCCGCCAAGTATGTGCTCACAGCAGTGTTCTCGTCAGCTATAATGCTCATGGGTCTGTCATTCGTTTACGGACTGACGGGAACTCTCTATTTCAATGATATAGCATCGATGATTGTTGGCGACAAGTCACTGTTGCTCATCGTGGCGCTGGCATTCCTTATTTCAGGTGTGGGCTATAAGCTATCGCTGGTTCCCTTCCACTTGTGGACAGCCGACGTTTACCAGGGTGCTCCCACAATGGTTACCAGCTATCTCTCGGTAATCAGTAAGGGTTCGGCTGCATTTGCCTTCTTTGTAATATTGGTACAGGTGTTTGGCGCTGCCTATGCTCCCATTTGGGAGTGGATGCTCTATGCAATCATCGTCATCACCATTACCGTTGGTAACCTCTTCGCAATCCGTCAGCGCAACCTCAAGCGATTCTTGGCATTCTCGTCAATTTCGCAGGCTGGTTACATCATGCTTGGTGTGATTTCGGCCAACGCAGTGGGCATGGCTTCAATGATGTACTACATCCTGGTTTACATCTTCAGCAACCTCGCTGCATTCGGCGTGATTGCAGTTATTGAGCGCAAGACCGGCAAGGTGACAACCGACGACTACAACGGCTTGTTTAAGACCAATCCATGGCTTGCCTTCGTGATGATGCTTGCGATGTTCTCGCTTGGCGGTATTCCGCCATTTGCGGGCTTCTTCAGCAAGTTCTTCATCTTCTTGGGAGCTGCGCAGACTGGCAACGTGGCAATCTACGTGCTCGTACTTATCGCGTTGGTCAACACCATCATCTCACTCTACTACTATCTGCTCGTGGTTAAGGCGATGTTTATCCGTCAGGACGAGTGCGCTATCCCAGCATTCAAGTCACACTGGACCGAGAAAGCCGGTTTGATAATTTGCACACTAGGCATCATCCTCATTGGCCTTGTGAGCTGCATCTACACCGGCCTTAGCGGCATCACCACCTCACTCACCAGCATGTTCTCAATGATCTGAGAATAGTAGTTCGAGAAAAAAGAAAAGGAGAAGCATGGAATTGCTTCTCCTTTTTTGTTGTATTTGTTTGAAAATATATGAAAGATTAGTATAGCTTCTTGATTAGGTCGGGGCGGTGCATTTTCTTGAGCGACTTTATGATGTCGGCCTTGTACTTCTTGTCGTACCAGAAGAAATATTTGCGTTGCGCTAGTTTCTCTTCTTTGCTGTGGGCGGTGTAGATGGGCTGCAAGGTATAGGGATGAAGACCGGTATAAAATGCTTCAGTCGCCACAGTCATGGGTGTTGGGGTGAAGTCCTGCACTTGTTCTAGGTGGAAGTTGAGCTCCTTGGTCAATGCTGCAAGTTCTGCCATGTCCATTTCGTGGCAAGCGGGATGCGATGATATAAAATAAGGTATAAGTTGCTGGTTGAGGTGATAGCGCTCGTTCACTCGGTCAAAGATGTGCTTAAATTGCACAAACTGCTGGAACGATGGCTTGCGCATAACTTTAAGCACCTCATCGCTGGTGTGCTCGGGTGCCACTTTTAGTCTACCCGACACGTGGAAGCGAATCAGTTCCTCGTTATATTGAGCATTGGCTCTATCGATTTCAGGATCGCCACTTTTATGCATCGACAGGTCGTAGCGAACACCGCTGCCTATGAACGATTTCTTGACTTGTGGCAACGCATCCACGCTATGGTAGATGTCGAGCAGTGCGCGGTGGTCGTTGTTAAGATTGGGGCAGGGCTTAGGGTGTAGACATGATGGACGTGTACACCGTTTGCAGCGTTCCAGGTCGTGACCGTGCATGCTGTACATGTTGGCACTAGGTCCACCCAGATCGCTAATATAGCCCTTGAAATCCTCCATGTGAGATACTTGCTTCACTTCGCGCATTATTGATTCCTTACTACGTGAAGCAATGAACTTGCCTTGATGCGCGCTGATAGTGCAGAAGGCGCATCCGCCAAAGCAGCCTCGGTGCATGCACACAGAATGTCTAATCATCTCATAAGCAGGAATGCGTTTTCCGCGATAACGTGGGTGGGGCAGACGAGTATATGGCAGGTCGAACGATGCATCCACTTGTTCAGTTGTCATGGGTGGATTCATTGGGTTGACCTTGATTGCAACATCGCCTGTTGCTTGCCATAGGGTGTGCCCATGCCAGCGGTTGCTCTCAATCTCGATGTTCTTGAAATTCTCGGCTTGACAACGCTTGCTCTGTTTGCACTGCTCAAACGAGTGAAGTACGATGTTCTCGTTGTCATTCTCGGTGGGAATCTCACTCAACGGGCGGCGAACTATAGTTTGGGGGATATAGGTCAGGTCGTCAATCTTGGCTCCAGCGTTCAATGCATCGGCAATAGCAATGGTTGCAAGCTCGCCCATGCCGTAGGTTATGATGTCGACAGGAGCGCTAATCATAATTGAAGGCATGAGTTTGTCTTGCCAATAGTCATAGTGCGACAATCGCCTGAGCGATGCTTCAATGCCACCAGCAACCACAGGCACATCAGGGAATAGTTTCTTTAGGATTTCGCTATAGACGATGGTTGGATAGTCGGGGCGAGCACCGGCTCGACCGTCAGGAGTGTAGGCGTCATCGCTGCGACGGCGTCGGTTTGCGGTGTAGTGGTTTACCATAGAGTCCATCGCGCCTGCCGACACACCAAAGAACAGTCTAGGCCGTCCCAGTTTCTTGAAGTCGCGCAGGTCATCGCGCCAGTTTGGTTGTGGAACGACAGCGACTTTATATCCGTGAGCCTCAAGGGTGCGCCCAATTACAGCAGTACCCATCGATGGGTGGTCGATATAGGCATCGCCCGTGAATAGTATCACGTCGATGTGGTCCCATTCCAAGTGCTCAATCTCCTTCTTGGTGGTGGGCAGCCATTGTCCCTCGATATGCCTGCTTTTTTCCTTCACTAATCCCAAATCTTAATCCTAATTAGAAGCACCCTTCAGCCTCTCCTGCAATTTTAGTATCTCATCGCGGTATTGAGCCGCGGCAATGAACTCCATATTCTTGGCTGCAGCCACCATCTGACTCTTGAGGTACTCTATAGTCTTCTCAAGGTCTTGTGGCTTCATGTAAGCAATAACTGGGTCGGCAGCTATACCAGCGGTATGGTCAAACTCGGCCTCTACTTGCTGCTTGAGCGACGACATATCAACAACGTTACTCTCGTATTTACGTGCATGCTGGCGTGTCACGTCGCTAGCACTCATGTTGGCATCAACACCGATGATGGCGTTGCGTGCTTTGACAATCGCCTGTGGAGTGATACCGTGCTCCTCATTATACTTGAGTTGCATGGTGCGTCGGCGCTCAGTCTCATCAATAGTGCGCTGCATCGAGTCGGTGATTTTGTCGGCATACATGATTACCTCGCCGTTGAGATTACGAGCGGCGCGACCTGCTGTTTGGGTTAAGGCACGGTGTGATCGCAAGAAACCCTCTTTGTCGGCATCGAGTATTGCGACTAGCGACACCTCAGGCAGGTCAAGGCCTTCGCGCAGCAGGTTAACGCCCACTAGAACGTCGATCACTCCAAGTCGCAGGTCGTCGATAATTTGTATGCGGTCCATAGTCTCCACATCGCTATGCATATAGGCGCACTTGACGTTTATTTTTGCCAGATAGTTGGTCAACTCTTCGGCCATGCGTTTTGTAAGGGTTGTTACGAGCACTCGCTCACGGTTCTCAACACGCAACTCTATCTCGTGGATAAGGTCATCGATTTGACCTAGTGATGGGCGTACAGTAATCTTTGGGTCAAGAAGTCCTGTGGGGCGAAGTATCTGTTCTGTGACGACACCCTCGCAGCGCTCTAACTCATAATCGGCAGGTGTGGCGCTCACGTAGATAGTCTGGTGGGTTAGTGCCTCAAACTCGCTGAATGTCAAGGGGCGGTTGTCGCGGGCAGCATCCAGGCGGAAGCCATAGTTCACGAGCGTGTCCTTGCGAGAGCGGTCGCCGCCGTACATGGCGCGCACCTGAGGCACTGTGGCGTGGCTCTCATCGATGATAGTGAGGAAGTCCTTGGGTAGATAGTCGAGTAGGCAATAGGGGCGAGCGCCTGGCTCGCGACCGTCGAAGTAACGCGAGTAATTTTCAATGCCCGAACAATAGCCTACTTCGCGAATCATCTCTAGGTCGTAGGTCACTCGCTCTTTCAAGCGGCGGGCCTCCACTGGGCGGTTCTCGCGGTAGAACATGTCGACCTGTGTGCCCAGGTCCACATCAATCTTGCCTAAAGCTTGCGCCATACTCTGTTTGGTGGTGACGAAAATGTTGGCGGGGTAGATGTTGAAACCTTCTACACTCTCGCGTGGCAGCATGGTCAACGGGTCAAGAAGTTCAAGACTCTCAATCTCATCGCCCCAGAAGATGACGCGCAGCACTGCGTCGGTATCGGCTATCATCACGTCAACAGTGTCGCCTTTCACCCTGAATGTTCCCATCGATAGTTCATACTCGTTGCGTGAGTATAGCGCATCCACAAGCCGTCGCAGGAAAGCGTCGCGGCCAATGTTCAGACCTACCTTCAGCCTAACAATGTTGGCCTCGATATTCTCGGGGTTACCCATGCCATAGAGGCACGAAACGCTCGACACGACTATAACGTCGCGTCGGCCCGAGAGCAGCGCAGTCACCGTTGCAAGGCGCAAGCGGTCTATCTCTTGGTTGATGGCGAGGTCTTTTTCGATATATTTGTCGCTCGAGGGCAGATAGGCCTCGGGCTGATAGTAGTCGTAGTAGGACACAAAATATTGCACTGAGTTCTCGGGGAAGAATGACTTGAACTCGGCATAGAGCTGGGCGGCTAGGGTTTTGTTGTGCGACAGCACGAGGGTGGGGCGGTTGGTCTGTGCTATCACGTTGGCCATCGTGAAGGTCTTGCCCGAACCCGTAACACCAAGCAACGTCTGGCACGGCATTCCGCTATTCACACCATCCACAAGTTCCTTGATGGCTTGTGGCTGGTCACCCGTGGGCTCATATTGCGAAACTAATTTGAAATCCATCTTGATATATCAACTTGCAAAGTTAGTGAAAATACTGAAAACAGGCAATATTTGCCCCGTTAATACTTTTTTACAACAAAAGATAAAGGTTTTTTACATCTTTATTGAATTTTTTTGTAATTTTGCAGCCTGATTAATAGGTAATAGTGAATTATCCCACCACATTAAGGTCAATTTAGACCACCGCAATAAAAGATTATATGAAGTTATTACAACAGAAGTTGGCAAGCTACACCGAGCCTCAAAAGGCTAAGGCAGCAGGTATTTATCCTTATTTCCGTGCCATATCCAGCGAGCAGGACACCGAGGTCATTATCAATGGCAAGAAGGTGCTCATGTTCGGTTCTAACTGTTACTCTGGTCTGGTTATTGACCAGCGTGTTCGTGACGCGGCTATTGAGGCCACTAAGAAGTATGGCACAGGCCTGGCAGGCTCGCCTTTCCTTAATGGTACTCTCGATATCCACAAGGACCTCGAGAAGAAACTCGCTGCCTATGCAGGTAAGGAAGACGCCATGATTTATAGCACAGGATTTGAGGTGAACCTTGGTGTGGTATCGTGCCTCACTGGTCGTGAGGACTACATTTTGTGGGACGAGCAGGACCACGCCTCGATTATCGAGGGTCGTCGCTTGTCGTTCTCGCAGTCGCTCAAGTACAAGCACAACGATATGGCATCGCTCGAGGCACAGCTCCAGAAGTGTAACCCCGACAAGGTGAAGCTTATTGTTACCGATGGTGTGTTCTCGATGGAAGGTGACGTGTGCAAGCTCCCCGATATCGTTGAATTGGCCCGCAAGTACGATGCCAGCATCATGGTTGATGAGGCTCATGGTATTGGCGTGTTTGGTAAGGGCGGTCGTGGCGTTTGCGACCACTTCGGCTTGACCGACGAGGTTGACCTCATCATGGGTACCTTCAGCAAGTCGTTCGCTTCGCTCGGAGGATTCATTGCTACCGATGAGGTTATCACCAACTATCTGCGTCACCATAGCCGCAGTTACATCTTCACCGCCAGCATCACTCCTGCGGCTACTGCTGCAGTGAGCGCTGCCCTCGACATCATGATTGCCGAGCCCGAGCGTCAGGAGCGTCTGTGGGAGAACACTCATTATGCGCTTGAGGGGTTCCGCCAGATGGGATGCGAGATTGGTCACACCGAGACTCCAATCATTCCATTGTTTATCCGCGACAACAACCTCACCTTCCTTATCACCCGTGAGTTGCTCGACGAGGGTATATTTGTGAATCCAGTTGTTTCGCCTGCTGTTGCTCCTAACGACACGCTCATTCGTTTCAGCCTTATGGCTACTCACACACGTGAGCAGGTGACCATCGCGCTCGAGAAGATTCAAAAGGTATTCCGCAGTCATAACCTCATCCCATAAAGATTATCATTTCGTAATTATAGTAAGGATGTGTCATTTCAAGGTCACATCCTTTTTTATAGATGGAAGAACGTTTTCTAAATAAGGTCAAGACATTCATCGATAGCGATTGTGGCATCGACGTTTCGTTACCGGTGCTGGTGGCTCTGAGTGGTGGTGCCGATTCGGTGGCGCTTCTGCGGGTGTTGCTCGAGTTAGGCTATGATTGCCGCGCCGCTCACTGTAACTTCCATTTGCGTGGTAACGAGAGCAACCGCGACGAACGCTTTGTTACTGAGTTGTGTCAGCGCCTTGGTGTGAAGCTCGATGTAAAGCACTTTGATGTGCCGGTTTTCATGCAAGAGCATGGTGTGTCGCTCGAGATGGCATGCCGTGAGTTGCGCTACAGGTGGTTTGAAGAACTCCTTGCCGAGCATGGTTGCCAGTGCATTGCTGTGGCTCACCACAACGACGACAACATCGAAACGTTCTTCCTCAACGCCTTGCGAGGCACGGGCATTGCTGGGCTCACAGGCATGAAGCCTCTTAATGGTAGCGTAGTGCGACCCTTGCTTTGCGTTTCACGAAGTGATATCCTAGAGTGGCTTGACTCACTTCATCAAGATTATGTGACCGACAGCACCAATCTTGAGAATGACGCACGTCGCAACCGTCTGCGCAACGTGGTGCTTCCTGCTATCTACAGTGAGTTTGAAGGGGCTAAGGATACCCTGCTAACAACTATTGAGAACATGACGCGCTGCAATGACCTCTACAGTGAGAGTGTGGGTGTGATGCGCAACATCGTGAGTGACCATGTGGGCGACAGTTTATTAATCGATGCCGAGATTCTCAATAGTTTCGACAATCGCGAGATGCTGCTTTATGAAATACTTAAATCTCATGGCTTTAATTATGAGCAGTGCAGTGACATGCTCACGAGCGCTGTGGGTAGGCACTTTACTTCGGCCACTCATAAGGCAGCAATTAACCGAACTTCAATCGAGATTGAACCTCTTGTCGAGCTAAAGGAAGAGGTGTATATCATCGACCTTGATGATAAGATTATTACAGAGCCAATAAAGCTTGAAATCAGTCATGTTCACGGCAAGAAGTTCTCGCCCGAAATGGTCGACGGTAGGCATGTAGTGGCTTTCAGTAATGAGATTTTGCAGTGCTCTGAAGTGCTATTGCGACATTGGCGCGAGGGCGATCGTTTTAGGCCCTTCGGTATGAAGGGAAGCAAACTCCTGAGTGACCTTTTCACCGACCTCAAATTCAGCGAAAAACAAAAGAAAGAGACTTGGATACTTGAAGCTGATGGCGAAATACTGTGGGTGATTGGTCTTCGCTCAGCCCGAGCATTTAAAGTGCCAAGCGATTCTGCAAACTACGTGATAATTAGTGTAGACTAATTATTTCTAATCCAAATAGCATCGAGTTTTGCCTCGATGTTGCAGTTTTCCATTCCTTTAAGTGTGCCCAATACCTTTAGTACACGGTTCAGGCTTGCCTCGTTCTTCAGGATAACACGCTTGTCGCGGTCGAGCAGATAGAACATGGGTATCGTCATCAAGTCATAGGTCTGCTCCCCATCCACCTTTTGTTCATAGTCCCACCCGTTGATTATATAGCTTGGGAAATACTCTTGTTTCCATTCATCCACGTTGTCATAGGGATATATGCCAACCACAGTCAGTGTGCTGTCGCTGACCATCGACTTGAGTAGGGTGGTAGTGTCAAGGCGCTCTTTCACCTTGGCACACGACAGGCATTCTGGGTCATTGAAGTAGATCAAGGTGTAGTCAGTGGTGATATCACTCAACTTGTGACTGGTGCCGTCAAGGGTTTCATAATCAATGTCGTTGGCGACCTTGCCAGGGGCATTCTTGCGCACTACGTCAAGCAGCGATTTTGGGCGCAGGCGCTCATTGTCGCTTAGGCATGATGCATTTGCAGCGTGCTCAATCAGCAATGCAAATAGCTCCTCGTTGTGGCTGTCCCAAGTGGGCTCCGAAAGCATCTCCTCAAGGCTTGCCGTCAGCTGCTTGTATTCCTTGCTGCGCATCTGTACTGTTGCATCGAGCAACTTGGTCATCTCGGCTTTAGCTGCTTCACGTGGCATGGCCTCAATTCTGTTGAGAATCATCCCGGGCGTGAGTTGCTCTTCGGCGTCGGCGGTCATCGATGTTGCAAGAGCTATTATTAGCATTGCAATGATTTTATGCCATTTAGATAATTTCATGCTGCAAATATACGTAACATTACAGTGAACTAGAGCAATAAAAATGCTAAAAAAACAAAACTTTGACCCTAAAGTAATGAATTATCAGGTTTTAAAACACAAAAATTTGGTCAGTCCAAATAATTGTTGTACCTTTGCGCGCCATTACAATTTTAGAGGCTTTGCCTCCAGTGTCTTACCAACACTGTTATTGTATAACAATTTAAATATATATTTAAAATGAAACAAGGTATTCATCCTGACAACTATCGCGAAGTTGCTTTCAAGGACATGTCGAATGAAGAGGTTTTCATCACTCGCTCAACTGTCAACACAAAGGAGACTATTGAGATCGACGGTAAGACCTATCCCCTGGTGAAGCTTGAGATCACTAGTTCATCTCACCCATTCTTCACTGGTAAGCAGAAACTGGTTGACACCGCTGGACGTGTTGATAAGTTCTTGAGCCGTTACGGCAATCGCAAGAAGAAATAATCTCTTCTTAGCTTTAGAGAAATTAGCCACGGTAGCTCTGAGTAGAGCCGCCGTGGTTTTTTATCTAGTGTCTGTTAACACTCTTTATTTGCCAGTTTGGCGAGAAAGTAGTAACTTTGCATTATGGAACAGCGCAAGAAACTAATGGCAATCGTCAATCCTTTCTCGGGTAATAGCAAGAAGGAGCGATTTCCACAACTCCTAGATGAGGTTATCGACCACACCCGGTTTGACGTGGAGGTCGCATTCGTTACACGCGAGCTGCGCGTGAGCGATCTTGCGGCCCAGGCGGTAGAGCAGGGCTACTATGGCGTGATAGCAGTAGGCGGTGACGGCACTGTCAATGGTGCAGCGTCGGCTCTCAAGGACAGCGATGTGGCGCTTGCCATCATTCCTTGTGGCTCGGGTAACGGACTTGCGCGTCACCTAGAGATACCCATGAACATGCGTCGTGCCATTGAGGTTATCAACCGCGACCAGATAGAGGTGTGTGACTACTGCACTCTCAACGACGACACTTTCGTTTGCACAGCCGGTATGGGCTTTGATGCCGATATTGCCGACCGATATGCCCAGCGCACAAAACGCGGCGCCCTCAACTATGTAAAGACTGCTTTTCAGGTTTATGTGCGCTACAAGCCAATCCACTGCAGTATCGAGATTGACGGACGACTTATCGACGAGGATGTCTTTGTCATCACTTGCGCCAATGCCTCGCAGTATGGCAATAACGCTTTTATTGCTCCACATGCCAGTCTGCAGGATGGCTTGCTCGACGTGACAATTATCAAGCCCTTCAGTCCGCTTGAGAGCGCTATCGTTGGCGGAAGCCTTTTCACCAAGACAGTTGACAAGAACCGTCACGTCGACACCTTCCGCGCTCGTCAAGTCAAAATACACGCTTCGTTGCCGCGTGTCTACCACATCGATGGCGAGCCCATGTCGATGATTACCGATATGACTGTAACATGTCATCCTCGCGGCATCAAGTTCTTTGTATAATGAGTGTCAAAACTCCCCCTTTAAGATAGAGGGGGATAAAGGGGGAGTATGACAACTGCAGCATTTTAAAAAATAGTCTGATTATCAGTTTGTTCGCAATGGTCATACTCCTCCGCCCTTCGGGCACCTCCCCTATCTTAGGGGAGGAGTTTTCATTATATTCAGCATTTAGACACACCCTTTATAGGGGGAGAATGAAAAAAACATCACATAATCCTAAATTCATTTTTCAAAAGATATGAAAATTGTTCTGGCAGTAGTTGGAAAGATGGCTGGAGGCTATCTGAGCAAGGGAATCGAGGAATATACTTCGAGGCTCAAGCATTATGTGCCTTTCGAAATCCAGTACATCCCCGATGCCAAGAACACCAAGAATCTCACCGAGGCCCAGCAGAAAGATGCCGAGGGCCGTAACATCCTTGCTGCTCTCGACAAGAGCGACCATGTAGTCTTGCTCGATGAGCATGGCAAGCAGTTCACCTCGATGGAGTTCTCGCGCTATATCGAGAAGAAAATGGCAACGGTGCAGCGTCGACTCGTTTTCGTCGTTGGGGGGCCTTATGGTTTCTCGTCTGAAGTCTATTCTCGAGCCAGCGAGAAAATTTCCCTCTCATCCATGACCTTCTCCCACGAGATGATACGCCTCATCTTCACCGAGCAGCTCTACCGCGCCATGACCATCCTCCGAGGCGAGCCCTATCACCACGAATGACTTAGCGCTTGACTAAAAAGCACAATGACCATACAGTATCAAACACAAAAATAATCCTTTCTTGCGAGGCTTTTCTACGAGCTTCGCTAGCTACTTTAATCTAGCTGATATATTCAAATTCGTTCGAATGGACTATAGTGGATTGGTATTCTAATAAAAAAGACTCGCGAGACTATAATGTTTAACAAATTATTGTAAATGGGGGTAAATTAAAAAATGTTAAGAAGCCGAATGATTATGCAGTTTTTTGTGTTTTTTTGTGTTTATTTGTAAAAATGCCTCCTAACCGATTAATTTTTTAGCACCATTACGGCTATGAAAAAGTATCTGCTCTATATATTTCTATCGATTGTTTGTTTCGCATGCCCTCATGCGCAAGATTTTGCGCAGCTCAAGAATAATCTTGACTGGCAGGTCTACAACTACCCGCAGGAGAAAATCCATGTGATGACCGACAAACCTTACTACATCACTGGCGATACCATCTGGTTGCGAGCTTTTGTGGTCGATGCACTCACTCACAAACCGGTGGACGCAAGTAAATTTGTCTATGTGGAGCTAATCAGCCCGATGAATACCGTTGACATGCGCATCAAAATCAAGGAGCGTGATGGTGTATTCAAGGGGTATATTCCACTTGACCCTACTAGAATCGCCGAGGGCGAATACACACTTACCGCCTACACGATGTTCATGCAGAACCAGGGTGAGCAGTACTTTTTCAAAAAGAAGGTGAAGATAACCAGCTCGTTTGCCATAAAGCGAAAGATAGAGACCGAATTTGAATGGAAGAATCAGGGAAAGGATAACGAAAGTCTAAAAATAAACCTGCGGTATATTGATACCGAGACCAATGAGCCTTGTCCTTACAAATCTTTCAGCTACATCCTTCCAAATGGGGAGATAACCGACTGGCAAGGCGGTAACCGTAATTTGAGCATCGAGATTGATCACAAGAACTTGCGTGATGGAGTAGTCTTTGTGCAATATGGCAACTACGGTAAGTATATCACCTTCCCAGCGAGCAGCATCACCACCTTCGATGTTAGCTTTTATCCCGAGGGCGGTTATCTGGTACCAGGTTGCAACAACCGCATGACTTTCAAGGCGATGGACAGCAACGGCAAGTCAATCGACATCACTGGCGACATTGTTGACAACAGTGGCAACAAAGTGACGAGCATCAACACTTCTCACGATGGCATGGGCATTACTGCTTTCTCTCCACAATCAGGAATGACCTACAAGGCAGTTTGCCGAGAGAATGAACTCGGCGAAAAGACTTTTGACCTGCCTCAAGTTAGAAGTGATGCAACTGTGCTGCAAGTAACGCAAGAAAACAATACTGTAAGAATTGAGGCAAAAGGCAGTCATCAAAGCACGGCGATGATAGCGTTGCAGCAACGTGGCCGTCTACTCGCCACAGGACAAGAGAGCATTGCCATCAATTCCGACACCCTTCCTGCAGGAGTTGTTCAAGCATTACTGATTAACGAAAATGGCCGTATGCTCAGTGAGCGACTTTTCTTTGTTACTGGAAAACAAGCACCTAGTGCTAAGCTCAATAACGACCGAAATAACTACGATAGCCGAGAGTTGGTACAGGCCAGTGTTGACTTGAGCGAGTTTGCCGATGCGACTGGCAATCTCGCAGTCTCGGTCACTGATGACCGCACCATTGCCAGCGACAGTACCACATCAATTCTCACTAATCTGCTCCTCCAGAGCGACCTGCAAGGGCACATCAACAATCCTGCTTGGTATTTTGAGGACAGCGACCGCAGCGTCCTACTCGATATGCTCATGATGACTCAAGGATGGCGACGATATGATGTGCCACACGCCCTTATGGGAAAAGGTGTTGCGCCACAATTCCCTATCGAGCAAGGGCAAACTTTGAGCGGCACAATCCGAACCGAGTGGCGAAACAAGTTGATGCCAAACGCAATGGTAAAGATTATAGCACCTCGCATTCGTTATGCCGACATTGCCACAAGTGACCAGAATGGACGTTGGGAAATCAACAACGTGGTTTTCCCCGACAGCACTAAGTTCATCATCCAGGCAGTAAATAAAAAGGGCTCATCACTGAGTAACCTTTCTATTGATCAAGACATGTTTCCTTCACTTTCGGCATTAGATTTTGATCGAAGTATAAAAAAGAACGAAACAGAGGAGAATGAACTCAACATTAGCTACATCAGCAACGAGAAAAACCGATTGCAGTATGTTGAAGGGGTAGCAAGCGTGCTGCTTGATGAGATAGTAGTACAAGGTTACAAGCGCAATAAACCACTCACAATCTATGAAATTGTCGCAACCCATTCGCATGATTACAAGTTTTTTGAAAAGCGTAGTATTAGTGACTTTGAGACTGCGCTACGATACTTTACGGGTATTGCAATCACACCTAATGGACTGTTCAGCACCCGTAGTAGAAAAGAACGGATTGGTATCTTAGTTGATGGAACTCCATTAGAGGGGTTCGGAGATGGCGACTCCTATAGGGCGCTAAAAGACACCTATCCCTTTGATGTAGTTAAGCAAATTGATTACATTCGTGGTGCTGAGGCTTTGGCTTTCGGAGGTGGCAATTTTAAAGGTGGCATCGTTGCTATTACAACCAAAGATGGTACTGAGTTGAAAAGAGGACGTCCCGATCACACCATCAAGACTATCACTCCTCTTGGATATCAAAAGCCTGCCGAGTTTTACGCGCCACGCTACGACACTGGCAACGGCGGAATTGGCGAGGGAACCGACTTGCGCGAAACTCTATACTGGAATCCAAGCATCGCCATTGGCAGCAACAAGCAAGCCCGCTTCAACTTCTACACTGGCGATGCTGCTAATACTACTTACACTGTCACCGTCGAGGGAGTAACCCAATCGGGAGAGCTCATTCACGCCGTGAAGAAAATCACAAAGAAATAATCAATTACAAATTATAAAATCACATTGTTATGAAAAAAGTGTTTTTACTATTAATGTTATTCCCAGTAATGATGTTGTTGGCTTGTGGTAAGGACGATGAGCCAACAAAAAACACCGATGCCGTTCAGACTTTCACCGTCAATGGTGTATCGTTCAAAATGATTAAAGTTGAGGGGGGCACTTTCACTATGGGAGATAAAGATGATAACATCGAGGCTTTCAATAGCCGACCAGCTCACCAGGTAACGCTTTCAACATTTCTAATCGGGCAGACCGAAGTGACACAAGAGTTGTGGGAAGCTGTTCTCGACAGGAAGCCAAGTGTTGATAGAGGAGATAAGCAACCTGTTGAGTCGGTTAACTATTACGACTGTATGAACTTTTTAATGAAACTGAACGAATTGACTGGAATGCATTTCCGCTTGCCTTTTGAAGCAGAGTGGGAATATGCTGCTCGAGGTGGCAACTTGAGTAAGGGTTTCCTTTATAGCGGGAGTGATGACTTACTTCAGGTCGCTTGGTTTTACGACAACAGCGGCAACCCCGTGCCTCGACATAAACCCGTTGCTAGTAAGGCACCTAATGAATTGGGCATTTATGACATGAGCGGCAATGTGTTTGAATGGTGTATGGACTGGCTTGGAGATTACAGCTCAGAGCCTCAGGTCAACCCTACTGGCCCTAACTCCGGTACTAAACGCGTGATTCGTGGTGGCAGCTATAATAGCAATGAAGTATTGTGTCGAGCGACATCCCGTTGGTATGAGTATCCTAATATAAGGAACATTAACATGGGTTTACGACTCGTGCATAACTACTCACCCCAATAATTATTATCTTATAACTATTCTGGGATACGTAGAGTACACAAGCAACCAGGCAGCGTTTCCTTAGTGAATGATATGACCATATTTCATTCTTTATCACCAATAATGAAAGAATAATTTTAAAACTCCATAAAATGAAAAAGATTACTTTTTTACTGGTTTTGGTATTCTGCTTGACGGCCGCCGATGTTTACGGCAAGCAAATAAGCGTCAATGAGGCTCAGTCTTTAGCATTAAACCACATGCGTCGGAACCATGATCCACGTTTACATGGAACAGAACCTGCAACACAGCAATTAGAGCTTGTCCTGGAGGCAAAGTCTAACTCACTGGATGTGGATTATTATGTATTCAACAAAGGTAAATGCGATGGCTACATAATAGTCTCGGGTGACGACAAAGCTGCTCCTATTCTGGGATTTAGCGATGAAGGCACATTCGACATCAATAACATCCCCGATGGACTGCAGTACTGGCTTGAGGTATATTCACATGAAATGCAGTACTTGCGCAGCAATCCCAATGCACCAGCGGCTTCCACCAGGTCAAAACGGCCGTTCAGCGTCAGACCTTTGCTCACTTGCAATTGGGGACAAGTTGAGCCTTACAACAATATGTGTCCTACTTATATCGAAGACGGCATTACCGAACATACATTAACAGGTTGCGTCGCTACCGCAGGCGCGCAAATCATGTATTATTACCGTTGGCCCATCACAGGCACCGGCAGCCACTCTTACGTGTGCAATGTGAACTATTCTGGTGAGCAGACCCTGAGCGCCGACTTCGGCAGCACTACCTACGACTGGGACAACATGCTCGACTCTTACGATGGCTCTTACACCGACACACAAGCCAATGCTGTTGCCACGCTCATGTCTCATGTGGGAATATCATGTGATATGTTTTACGGCGACACAGGAAGTGGCAGCTGGATTTATCGCATGATGGAGGCATTAAGAAACTATTTTGGCTATAATAAAGGAATGATAGACATGAGGAGAGGTATCACTCCAATCGATGAATGGGAGCAGACTATCATGAATGAGCTTGATAATTCCCGACCTGTTCTTTATGGCGGCTACAAACCTAATGGTTCAGGCCACGCTTTCGTTGTAGACGGATATAACGACGAGGGTTATTTTCATGTCAACTGGGGAGTTGGAGGCAGAAACAATGGTTATTTCCTCATTACAGCTTTGAGCCTCTCAGATCAGGAAAGCACCTATGAGGGCGGATTTAATACAGCACAAGAAATCATTATCGGCATCTATCCTGATGACGGCACTACCACCGTGCCACAAAAATATATAGAGCTTGGTTGCGATGACTATAAGTCAAGTGTGTCGCAAGTCAACTTGGGAGAAAGCGCACCAATTCTATTAAATAAATTCTGCGTCAATGGATATGGCTATTATCCCACTGTCGTTCTTAGATATGGCCTTAATCTTACCGACCTCAACAATAATACGGTAGATTTCAAACCAGGCCAACTAAGTGATACGGATTTTTGGATTGGAGGTTGCTATTCTTTTGCCGAGCACTACACCCCTCCAGCCGATTTAGCCAATGGACAATATCGCCTCTGGCTCATGTACATGGTTCCTGAGGCTGGCATGACAGAATATGTGCCCTACGACCACTCCAACACCACAACAGGTTATATAAACGCCACTGTTCAGGATGGGATAATGTACTTCGACGGGCCCGAGACCAATGATGGCATCCTCTCATTGGAATCGTTAGAAGTTCCTTCTAAAGTAGCCACTAATTCCAGCTTTGAAGTTAAAGCTACAATAGCCAACGCTGGTGATGAGTATTACGACAACATCTACTTTGTCGTCAAGCAGCAAGAAACGATTATCAGCACTGGCGACGCTATCAAGATTGATGTCGCAACCGATGATAATGTGATTGTGAGAAGCGTTGTTACAGCACCTGCCGAACCAGGGACATATCAGCTCGCTGTCTATGACAAGAAAAACCATTTGATAGGTTCACCAGTAACCCTTGATGTAGTCGAGTGCAGCAATTATTCTTTAAGCCTCACATCACCGCTCTCCACACCAAGTTACTATATGGATCCTAGTAATATTCAGGCCTCTGCGGTAATCAGCAATAGCGGCACCGGCGACTTTATTGGCTCCTTTGAAATGTGGATTGTTGATAAAAATGTAACTTGGATCAAGAAGCGTGTATACTCCCCCACTATTACAATTCCAGCTGGAGAAAGCGCCACGGTGAATTTCCAATGCGAGTTTTATGGCAGTGAAGATATGGTTTACAAGTTGTACTTGATAAATCCTGATAACGACAATATGTGGGGCTCGAATGTTACTTTTGTGATAAAAAGCTACTCAATGGCTGTCGAGGACTTTGAGCAGATGGCGGCAACAACGGCACCTCCCTCCAATGATGTGCAGGGCACATTGTCAACATGGAAATTCGACAACTGCTTCGTCACAAGTCCCGGCAGCGACTACTGCTCGGGCGAGCACTCCGCAGTAATGAAGAAGACTGCATCGCTCACTATGACAGAAGATGTGCGCTATGTGAGCCAGAAAATCTCATTTGACACCTACAATCCCTCAACATCGGCAGCCGACTTCGTCCTTTACTGTTCCACCGACCAGGGCGCTACTTGGACTGCCATAGCCAACGCGAGAGGCGAGACCACCACAACGGTCGCCGCCGGCAGCAATGCCACGTTAAACTTTCCCTCCAACATAGAAGTCCCGGCACGCTACCGCATCAGCACTACAGAGGGAGCCGACACCCACATGACTTATATCGACAACTTCACCATCTACTATTACGACGAGGTACCCTTTACCACTATCGAGGACTTTGAGGATATGACAGTGGCAACGACACCTCCCGCCAATGACGTGCAGGGCAAGTTATCAACATGGAAATTCGTCAACTGCTATGTCACAGCTCCCGGCAGCAACTACTGCTCAGGCGAGCATTCCACACTGATGAAGAAGCCCGCGTCGCTCACCATGACTGAAGACGTGCGATATGTGAGCAAGAAAATTTCGTTCGATGTTTACAATGCTGCTACATCGGTAGCCAAGTTCGTCCTTTATCGCTCCACCGACCAGGGCGCTACCTGGACTGCAGTAGCCAACTCTAACGGAGAGACCACGACATCGGTCGCAGCAAGCAGCAACGCCACGTTAAATTTCCCCCTATATATGGATGTTCCTGCACGCTACCGAATCAACATGACAGCTGGACCTACGTCCTATAAGATTTATGTCGACAACTTCACCATCCACTATACCGATGAACTATCACCAGAAGTGATCCCTGGCGACGTGAACGGTGACGGCCACGTCAATAGTGCCGATGTCACCGCACTTTATGACTGGATGCTTAATAGCGATGATTCAAACCTAGTTAACGGTGACGTTAATGGTGACAGTTCTATTAATAGTGCCGACATTACCGCGGTCTACAACATCCTGCTTGGAAACCAATAATATCATTATAAAATGACCTCAAGAGCACGATTCTCATGAGGACAAAAATCTTTTACACCGCAAGATATTTATTTAGCCTTGCGGTGTTTTTTAATGTTGCTCTACTACCCACCATCCATTACCTTTGCGCACACACGCGTTCATTGACATACTGCCACCTCCACATCACTTAACAAGCATAGGTGTAGTTGGTGTATTGCAGCGCATGCGCGCTGTTCATTACAATTTGATGCGGTGTTTTCTTTTATTCCTGAAAATAGTTGACTGATTCCAATGATTCCAGTGTTTCCATGTTTCCATGTTTCCATCGATTCCGACACACTATCCGAGTTGATGTCTTTAATTCCTTTTATTCCCGCCTCAATTGTCCTTAATAACCACAAGCCGCATGGCTTAGTATCCAGCATCCAATGAAAACATTTCTTTTTGTCCGTAATAGTCTGAGAAAACCACCCACGCGCTTACAATCCGTAACCACGCATTTTTTGTGCAAACTGTCCCGCCCACCACCAAACATTAAGCTGCCCACTCTCCACTCCTTAACATCTAAAACAAATTTTACTCATTATGATTATAAACCCTCAAACTCAAAAAAAATTTTTTTCAAAAGTGTCCCACTTTTTCCATTTTCCCAAAATCCCCACTTACAATTCGAAACCCATGTTCCCAATCTCAAACGAACTACCTCGAACAGCCACATTGTGCATTAAATACTTCCCTCTACCCTGATAATCCTTCTTCCTTGCATAATTGTTTAAGAAAAACGAGTCAAGTTAAGGAAAAAGTGCTAACTTTGTAGCAGATAAATAATATATATTAGCTATGAAAACAAGAGACGAACTGATTGATGAGTTGATAGACCTGGCATTTGCCGAGGATATTGGTGACGGTGACGCAACCACATTGTGCAGCATACCTGCCGACGAGATGGGGCGTTCGCGCCTGATAATCAAGGAGGAAGGAATCCTTGCTGGTGTTGAGATGGCAAAGAAGGTGTTTGATAAATTTGACCCCGAGCTCAAGATGACAACCTACATCGAGGACGGTGCCCATGTGAAACCGGGCGACATCGCTTTCATTGTTGAGGGCAAGGTGCAGTCGTTGCTTCAAACAGAGCGCCTCATGCTCAACATCATGCAGCGTATGAGTGGCATTGCTACTGTAACCGCTCGTTACCAGAAGGAACTTGAGGGCCTTCACACCAAGGTTCTCGACACCCGCAAGACAACTCCCGGCATGCGCATTATGGAGAAGGATGCCGTGAAGATTGGTGGCGGTTGCAATCATCGCATAGGCCTCTTCGATATGATTCTCTTGAAAGACAACCACGTGGACTTCGCTGGTGGCATAACAGCTGCCATTGAGGGCGCAAAACGTTGGTGCAAGGAGAACAACAAGGATCTGAAAATTGAAATTGAGGTACGCAACCTTGACGAGTTGCGCGAAGCACTTGCCGCTGGTGGAGTAGATCGTGTGATGTTTGACAATTTCACCCCTGAACTCACCCGCGAGGCTGTGAAAATCGTTGACGGCCAGGTTGAGACCGAGTCGAGTGGCGGCATCACCATCGACACATTGCGCGCCTATGGCGAATGCGGTGTGGACTATATCTCGGTGGGTGCTCTTACTCACAGCGTAAAGTCGCTTGACATGAGCTTCAAGGCATTCTAAATGTCAGACTTTAGATGTCGGAAATATTGATGATTTCATAATTGGCCAGTGAATCTTTGTTTACTGGTCAATGTTTTGAAGACAATTAAATAGTTTTTAATTGTTGACAATTGTTTAATAAAAAAGATGTACCTTTGCAGCCGCAAAAGCAGTGGAGCGGCTTGTCGCTCGTGCCTTGAGCATGAGAGGAAAGTCCGGGCAACACAGAGCATCGCATTTCTTAACGGGAAGCTGGGGGTGACCTCAGGGTTAAGGTGACAGAAAACAACCGCCACCTCACGGTGGTAAGGGTGAAAAG
>JAEEGG010001755.1_pt1 | contig 57588 bp, 46 predicted proteins | sample 9134161 | NCBI WGS metagenome assembly JAEEGG01 (sample SAMN16246543, study PRJNA631951) | gut metagenome | biome: gut microbiome; feature: rumen; material: CR-attached | host: Bos | place: Iran: Karaj | collected 2018-10
ACGGCGGCTGGTGGGGCATCCTGATCTTCACCTGCATCGCCCTGCTCTGTATCGCCTTCGGTAACGGTCTGTTCAAAGGCAACCTGCAGGCCCTGGTCGGTAAACTCTACGACGAGTTTGAAGCCGAGGAAGCCAAGAAGGGCCCCGAGGCTCTGAAGATCGCCAAGGACAAGCGTGACTCCGGTTTCCAGATCTTCTATGTGTTCATCAACATCGGCGGCGTGATCGCCCCGTTCATCGCCCCGATGCTCCGCAAGTGGTGGCTCGGCCGCAGCGGCTTTATCTACAATGCCGACATGACGGGACTGTGCCATCAATTCATCGGCGGAGAAACGGCCGTGGCCGGATCCCAGAAATTCATCGAGACCGCGCAGGCGTCGGTCATCGGCGGCACCGTGCCTGCCGACACCGCTCAGTTCTGCTCCGACTATGTGCAGGTATTCAACACGGGTATCCACTGGGCGTTCATCGTCTCGGCCGTCGCCATGCTGACCTCGCTGTTCATCTTCCTGGCTACCAAGCACAAGTTCCCGCAGCCGGGCAAGAAGGTCGCCGCTCAGAGCGTCGAATACACCGCTGAAGAGAAGCATGCCATGGCCAAGGAGATCAAGCAGCGTATGGCCGCTCTGTTCGCCGTGCTCGGCATCGCCATCTTCTTCTGGCTCTCGTTCCACCAGAACGGCCAGTCGCTGATGGTCTTCGCCCGCGACTTCGTGGATTCCTCGAAGATTGCGCCCGAGATTTCGCAGGCGCTGAACCCGCTTTACGTGATTATCCTGACCCCGATCGTGATGGCTATTTTCGCCGGCCTTGCCCGCAGGGGTAAACCGGTGTCCACCCCGCGCAAGATTGCCTACGGTATGTTCATCGCCGGTCTGGCCTATCTCTTCCTGGTCATCCTCTCGGTCGCCAACCACTATCCGTCCGGTGACACCTTCCGCGCCATGGACTCGACCCAGATGGCCGCTGCCGGCCTGGCCAAATCGGGCTATTGGGTGATGTTCGTCATCTATTTCTTCCTGACCGTGGCTGAGCTGCTGATCTCGCCGCTGGGTCTGAGCTTCGTCTCGAAGGTGGCGCCCAAGCACATGGTCGGTCTCTGCCAGGGCCTCTGGCTCGGTGCGACCGCCATCGGCAACCTCTTCATCTTCGTCGGCCCGATCATGCTCAATGCCTGGCCGATCTGGAAGTGCTGGACGGTGTTCCTGGTCATCTGCTTCGTGTCGATGTCGATCATGCTCGGCATGGTGAAGTGGCTGGAGAAGGTCACCAAGGACTAAAAACTCTTTTTCAGCCATGCTGAAAATCGTCTTTTTGGATGCGCAGACGCTGGGGAGTGACATCTCCCTGGCGCCTGTCTCCGATTTGGGAGACTATGTCTCCTATCCTTTCACGAAGCCGGAAGACGTGCTCTCGCGCATCGCCGGCTTCGATGTGGTGATTACCAACAAGGTATGGATGGGGAAGGAGCAGATCGACGCTTCGCCCGCCCTGAAGCTGATCTGCGTGGCGGCTACCGGCACGAACAACGTGGATACGGCTTACGCCGCTTCGAAGGGGATTCCGGTGCGCAACGCGGTGGACTACTCCACGGAAAGCGTGACGCAGGTTACCTGGATGCACATCCTGAATCTCGTGGGCAAGGCCCGCTATTTCGACGATTACGTCAAGGACGGCTCCTACAGCGCCAGCGGCTGCTTCACCAATGCGACCGTTCCGTTCTTCGAACTGCGCGGCAAGACTTATGGTACGGTGGGCCTGGGCAACATCGGTTCCCGGGTGTCGGCTGTGGCGGAGGCCTTCGGCATGAAGGTGCTCTACTATCCGACTTCCGGCAAGCCGCACTCCGACCGTTATGAGGCCGATACGGACCTGGACAGCTTCCTCTCGCGCTGCGACGTGGTTTCGGTCCACTGCCCGCTCAACGAGCGCACGAACGGCCTGATCGGCTACGGACAGCTTGCCCGGATGAAGCGCAGTGCCGTGATCGTCAATATGGGCCGCGGCGGCATCGTCGTGGAAGCCGACCTGGCCCGGGCGCTCGATGAAGGCCTGATCGCCGGCGCGGCGACGGACGTCTTCACGAAAGAACCCCTTCCTTCCGGCCATCCTTACCTGAAGATGCAGCATCGCGAACGGCTGCTGCTCACGCCGCACATCGGCTGGGCCAGCCGCGAAGCCCGCATCTGCCTGGTGGACAAGATCGCCGCCAACATCAAGGACATTTTCAACTTATAAAAACAATAGTGCTATGACTGTCATTATCATCATTGCCATCGTTGCGATCCTCGTGCTGTGGGTGATTTCCGTGCAGCGGAAACTCGTCAAGCAGGAAGAGATCTGCAAGAACGGCCTGAGCCAGATCGGCGTCCAGCAGAACAACCGCTGGGATGCCCTCAAAGCGCTCGCCGAACTGACCAAAGGCTACTCGGATCATGAGTACAAGACCATTACCGACACCATCGCGCAGCGCCGTCCCATCTCGGCCAGCAGCACCAGTGCCGACGCCAACACGCAGGAAAACCTCTTCACCCAGGCCCTTTCCGCCCTCAACGTCGTGGTGGAGAAGTATCCTGAACTCAAGGCCAACGAGAACTACATCAAGACCATGGACAGCGTCAATACCTACACCAACCAGGTGCGTATGAGCCAGATGGTCTACAACGATTCCGTGACCAAGTTCAACCAGATCATCCGTCAGTTCCCGGACTCCATCGTCGCTTCGCTCTTCCACTTCACCCCGCGCGAATACCTGCAGGTGAACGAGAGCAAGACCGAGATGCCGTCGATGAAGTTCTAAATCCCTGTCCCGATGAAGCGTCTACCTTTGCTGTGTGCCGTGCTGCTGGCGCTGGTCCTTCCGGTCCGGCCCGCAGCCGCACAGAACCAGGTGCACGATGTGGACATCACCGTCACCCTCGCCACGGATGGCAGTGCGCAGATCCGGGAAGTATGGGACATGACCCTGAGCCGCGGCACGGAAGTCTATCTGGGCCGCGAGAACCTGGGCGACATCAAGATCCTCGACCTGACCGTTTCCGACGACACGGGCGAGACCTACAAGACCGACCGCGGCTGGGACACCGACCGTTCCTTCGAGCGGAAGAAGGGCCATTGCGGCCTGCATTCCATCTCCGACGGTTATGAGATCTGCTGGGGCATCGGAGAATACGGACACCGGACCTATACCGTCGACTACACCCTGACCAACCTGGTCAAGAGCCTGGACGACTACGACATGATCCATTACATGTTCTATACGCCCAACGATTTCCGGGCGGAACATGTGAAGGTGACGTTGGAGAAGCCGGGCTTCGAGATGGATACCCTCACGCGTATCTGGGCCTTCGGTTACGACGGCTACATCTGGCGCGAGGACGGGAAGGTGATTGCCGAAAACGAGAATCCGCTCGAATCGTCGCACGACATCATCATCCTGATGCGTTTCGACAAGGGAACCTTCGAATCGGGCAGTGTGCAGGAGCGGCCTTTCCAGACCGTCCTGGACCGCGCGCTGGAAGGGGCCGACGAGCCGGACAACCCGCTTCCGAAATGGAAGGAGAGACTCTACACCATACTGGGATTCTTCATGTTCATGGGAATGGTCCTGTTGCCGTTCCTCCCGTTGATTGCGCGGATCATCCAGCGTCGCAAGGCCCGTAAGAATGCGTTCGGCACCCTGAATCTCTCCTCTATCGACTGGTCGCGGGAGATTCCCTATGGCGGTGACATCATGATGAACAATTACATCATCTCGACTTCCAAGGATATCAAGGCCAAGAACAATTCCGTGGCTTCTGCCATGATTCTCCATATGTTGCAGGAGGGTTGCCTCGAAGCCCAGCGCGACCTGGCAACCGGCAAGGTCAACATCTATTTCAAGGAAGACGCTGACTTTTCCAAGATCGACAGCACGGAAAAAGGACTTTGGTCAATGATGCTCGAGGCCAGCGGACCCAACAAGGTCCTGGAAGAGAAGGAATTCTCGACCTGGGCCAAGAAGAAAGGAACACGGCTGATCAACTGGACCCAGTCTGTCAAGTCCACGGGTTTGACGAAGTTGCGCACCGGAGGGTACTACCAGTCAAGCAAATACACGGACAAAGGCCGCACTGAAAACCGGAAAATCGTCGGTTTCAAGAAATTCCTGGAAGATGCGACGCTCATCAAGGAGCGTACGAGCCCGGAAGTCGCCCTGTGGCGCGAATACCTGATCTTCGCCTCGTTGATCGGCAGTGCCGAGCAGGTGGCCAAGGAACTCAAGGATATCGATCCGGTGATGTTCGAGAAGGCCTACTCGATGCCTTACAGCGACATGTCACGCGTCATCAACCTGTCGAATTCCTACTCGAGAGTTGTTTCGTCGTATGCGTACACGCCTTCAACCAGTTATTCGGGCGGTTCACTGGGCGGCTTCAGCAGAAGCGGCGGTGGCGGCCACTCGTCATTCGGTGGTGGCGGCGGCTTCAGCGGCGGCGGCCACAGTGGCGTGCGATAACTATTCGGCAGTGTAACCCACAGCGATGCCGCCGGTGTAGAGCTCGTAATGGATGCGGGCGAACCCGGCGGCTTCTATTTCTTTGCAGAGTGCCTCATAGCGCGGGAAGGCCAGTACGGAATCGACCAGATATCCATAGGCCTCACCGCTGCCGACCAGCTTGCCGACCAGCCGCATTGCGTGCTTGAAATAGAAGAGGTAGAGAGCCCGCCAGATGCGGTTGCGGGGTACGGCGAACTCCAGCACGGCCAGCTGGCCGCCCGGTTTGAGTACGCGGCGGATTTCCTGCAGACACTGGGCCCGATGGTCGAAATTGCGCAGCCCGAAGGCGATGGTGACGGCGTCGAACGAACTATCGGGGAAGGGGATTTCCTCGGCCGATCCGAGGATGAACGCCGGCTGCGGGTCGAGGTCGCGGCATTTGACCTTTCCGATCCCCATCATTTCGGCAGAAATATCGAGGCCGGTGACGGCATAGCCCTTCCGGGAAAGCGCCTTCGTCAGGTCGCCTGTCCCGCAAGCCAGATCCAGGACCGTTGCTGCGGCGGGAAGCCGCTTCGACAACCTGCCTACAAAACGATGGCGCCATAAACGGTCGATTCCCAGCGACATGCCGTGGTTCATCCGGTCGTATTTCGACGCGATCGAATCGAACATCCCGCTGATCACCTCAGCCTTCTTATCCAGAGAGTTTTCTGCCATTGGCGACAAAGATACGAAATTCTGCGCGAAGCGAAGGGGGTTCGGGGGATATGCCCCCGTAAAAAGGTGCCCTTCGGGCACAAAAAAAGACATGCTATCGCGATAGCATGTCTTTTTTTGTGCCCAGGACAAGACTCACCAAAATGAAAGTTGACTATTTGTCCAGGGTGCGAATTATCAAGTATTTCTAGGGTTAATCTCTTTGATTTTCAATGTTTTCGCAAATGTAGGAATTCTTTCAAAGATAGGCAAACAATTTCAAAAGATTTCGGATAAGTCGGCAATAAGTCGGCAAAAATACTTATCTTTGCTCTTGACAAGAAAAATACATTATGCCAACATTCAAATTCTCACTATCCGCAAAGACGGATAAAGTGACCGGCAAGCACGAGGTCTTATTGAGATTTGCTCACGGTCACACCATCGACCAACGAGCCAAGACCAACATCTTTGTATTGCCCGAGTATTGGAACGAGGAGAGGCAATGCAACACCATCCCCAGGTTGCGGGTGATGTCCGAGGAGAACAATGTGTTGTTAAATGACCTCAACGAGCAAAATGCAAAGTTGACGGAAATCAAGAGAGCCATCCAACAAGAATTCACCGAGGCCGGGGCGGGCAAGGTCGAGTTGTCAAAGGATTGGTTATCATCGGTTGTCACCCGTCTTACCATTCCTGAGGCAGACACCAAACCCGAATCATTCTTTGATGTTTTCACGAAATTCATCGATACCCGGGATGTTTCCGATTCGCGGCAACGGCATTTTCGGGTTGTATGGCGATCGATGATGCGGTTCGCATTATACAAGGATGTCAACATCACGTTTGACGGTTTCACGACTGACTTGTTGCGAGAGTATATCGATTTCCTTTCCTATGAGCATTCGTTGGTCGAACCGTATCACGATGGCAAGGGGCGAGCGAAAGCAAAGTTTCTCGACCTCGATTATCAACAAGCATTCAAGGCCGTGCCCGAGAGTCGATTCCCCCAACAAAGGGGCGAGAATGCCATTTACAACCTCGTTTCCAAATTGAGGTCTTTTTTCTTGTGGGCGATTAAAGAGAATATGACCAAGAATGACCCGTTTGTTGGCTATAAGATGAAAGAGCCAAAATACGGCACACCATATTATATCACCATCGAGGAACGGAATCACCTATACAAGTACGATTTCTCCAACAACCCCAAGTTGGCGATCCAACGGGATATTTTCGTATTTCAATGTTTGATTGGATGTCGGGTATCCGACTTGTACCAGCTCACCAAATCGAGCATTGTGAACGGTTGTGTCGAATTCATTCCAAAAAAGACAAAGGAGATGCGGGGTGAGCGGTTGCGTGTTCCGTTGAATGCGACTGCCATCGAAATCCTCAACCGTTACCGTGATGTGCCTAGTGATCGTCTCTTTCCGTTTATCGCTATGCAACGATACAATGATGCGATAAAAGAGATGTTTCGCAAGGCGGGGTTGACCAGGGTTGTCACCATCTTGAATCCGACCACCAGGGAACAAGAGTGGAGGCCTATTTGCGAGGTCGCAAGTTCTCACCTTGCAAGGCGTTGTTTTGTCGGGAACCTATACAAGCAAGTCAAAGACCCGAACCTTATCGGCAAGTTGACGGGGCACGTTGAAGGATCGAGGGCATTCACCCGTTACCGTGACATCGATGAGGAGATGAGCCGTGAGTTGGTCGATAAACTACTTTAATACCCCGGTGCTATGGATGAATCTATTTGGATCGATACGAGGATTGAGGTCGTTTATTACGCCTGGTTCGGGCGTGACCATATAGCTTTTGTTCTCCACAAGTTGCAGGCGGGAATATCGGGCGATTACGAAAGATATGATTACGCCATCAACCGCAAGGCCAACAATGAGGCGTTTTTGGAGCGAGTACCCGATATGATTGCCGAGGGATATGAGTATTTATCCGAACAGTTGGCCGGGTTGCTTGCAAGTTATGTCAGGAGGATGGCTGACAAGTACGACACCAACTATATCAACAAGTATTACTATGATTGGTTGACAACGACAAAAACATTGTGTGCCAACTATCCCGTAATTATGTCATGGTGTGATAATTATTGGACTTATCTCAACGGTGATGGTTTCTCGATTGTGGGCAAGGAATATGATGAACCGAGGGTTTTAGCCGAGATGGGTGATGAGGCATTTTTTCCCCAAGAGGAGGAACAACAACCATCCCAGGCCATCGAGGCGAATCACGACAATAAGCCATCATTGCCTCATACCCAACCTACCATCGAGACGGAACCGACCATTGAACCACTATCGCTCCAACTCGACAAGGACACAATAAACGATAAGTTGTCTAATTGTTTTAATGCAAAATTTAAGGGGAGAGGGGTGATTAATGGGGAAGATTACGCAAACAGATTGTCGGGGCAACTTGCCGATGGTTTGAAAGCAGGCAAAACGCAAAAGTATTTCGGACAAGTTGCATACCTGATTTATAACGAGTGCAAGTACACAACCCGAGTTGTCAAGGATAAGAGTTTCGCTCAATGGATGCGTGACTTTTTCACGGTCATCGGAAAGGATGTGCCAAAGGAGTTAAACCCAAACAAATACATTCCCGAGGCCGGTGAGGTGAGGAGTGCATATTATTATCTCGATAAGGAGTGGATTGGCATATTGAGCGGGAAATGAATCCGTAAATAATCCACTCATTCAATCCGTGTCATTTCTTGTATTCCGTTGATTTATCGTGCCTTATGGTAATCCGTATCGCCCGATAAACCGATGGTTTGGCGTGTTTTGCGGAAATTCGCATTGTCTTTTTCCGAGGCGACTATCAACCCGAGGGGAGACCATGCACCGAACGAGTCACTTTTTGATAGATGTGAGGGGAGGGGTGCAACTCACAAAACAAAAAGTTCATTGAAACTATGTTGGATTTAATCAAAATGTCAAGGGAATGCCCTAACGTGATTCTTTCCGTAACGGCAAAAGACCTGGTGAGCGCAAATGCCCGTCTGCTTGCTGATGCAAAAGATGAATTGTTGCAAACCGTCAAGGATGATGTCGGAGATGTGTGTCTTACCAAAGAGGTTGTGATGACCAAGTTGGCAGTTTCCGAATCGACCCTTTGGCGGTGGAAAAAGAGCGGTTACCTGGTTCCGATTAATGTCGGTGGTCAAACCCGTTACAAGGCGAGGGATATTCAATCAATAATGGATGGCAAGAGATGAGAAAAGAAATCATTATTGCGATAAAGTTCGGAGGAGGGCAATATGGAAAGTAAACCCAACTTTGATTTGATTGACAACCCTAAACCCGAACGGAGAAATCGGTTGTTTGAACGCAAGACAATGAATGATTGGATTGACGGAGCCAAGACCAAACCCATCCCGAGACGATTGTTTGGCGATTTTTGGTGGGAGGGTGAGGTTTGTATCCTTTTTGCCGATCAGGGCACGGGCAAGAGTATATTGGCGGTTCAAATCGCTGATACGATTAGTTCGGGGAGAGCGACCGATGAGGTGATTCGCTGTGATGCGGAAAAGCAACGGGTGCTTTATTTCGACTTTGAGTTGACCGACAAACAACAAGAGAATCGATGTAGTCGGAATTACCAAGACCATTACATTTTCTCTGAATTGTTTGAAAGGTTAGAGATCGAATGGGTAGAGAATTGCCCCGATGATGCGGGATACTACGAGTATATTCGTGAGCAAATTCTAGTTGAGGTCGAGGAGACCGGTGCAAGAGTCGTAATCATCGACAATATAACGTGGATAACCGGAGGCACCGAGAACGCAAAGGATGCATTGCCATTGATGAAATGGTTCAAGAGTTTTTCCAAGTCTCGTGGCGTTTCCTTCCTCGTTATTGCTCACACACCGAAAATCAAGCCCCATCCGTTAACGGCAAATGATATTCAAGGGAGCAAGATGTTGTCGAATTTTTGTGATAGTATCATTGCCATGGGAAAGAGTACCCAGGGGAGCGACATTCGTTATCTCAAAGTGTGTAAGGGTAGAATGGATAAGTACGATTCCAATAACGTTGTTGTGTGCCGGATGTGCAAACCCGACAATATGGTTCGGTTTGTTGTTGAAGGGTGTGGCCGTGAATCGGAGCACCTTCCCAGGTACACCGATGATGATAGGGATGAGATGATTCAACGGGTCAAGGAGATGAGTGTTGCAGGGATGTCGCAACGTTCGATTGCGGATGAGGTTGGTTTGTCGGTTGGTACCATCAACAACTATCTCAAAAAATGAATGGCGACCAGGGGTGTTCAATGTTCAAATGAGCGGATGAGCGAGTTGAGCGAATTGAATGGCATTGAACATCCCCGTCACCTGGGAGGTAAATATGGATTACAAATATCATCTTGCTAAGAGGGGTAAGTGGATTTGCCCCGAATGCGGAAAGCGCACGTTTGTTTTGTATGTTGATGATCAGGGCGAGCCGTTGCACGAAACGGTTGGCAAGTGTGACCGACTCTTGAATTGCGGGTATCACAACCCACCGAGAAACTATCTACAAACCTATCAAAACGTTAAAATGAGCCAATATAAGCAACAATACCGACCTCAACGAAAAGAGAGTCGTGAACCGAGTTATGTCGAGCCAAATCGCCTAAAAGAGTCGATGAATGACAACGATAACAACAACCTCGTAAGGTTCCTTTCCTCGATATTCCCCGTTGATGATGTAACAAGGATGGTCAATGATTATTACATCGGAACATCATCGAGCCGATGGCCTGGGGCGACCGTTTTTTGGCGTGTCGATGACCGAGGTCATATTCGCAACGGAAAGGTGATGCAATACGACCCATCGACCGGCCACCGAGTCAAGAAGCCCTATGACCAGGTATCGTGGGTTCACTCAATCCTCAACATCCCCGACTACAACTTGACTCATTGCCTATTTGGTGAGCACTTGTTGAACGAGGCGGGGGTGAATGACACCATCTTTTTGGTCGAGAGCGAAAAGACCGCATTACTGATGCGAGGGATGTTCTATGACTGTTGTTGTGTGGCAACTGGGGGGTGCGAGATGTTCTCCGAGGCGTTATGTGAGCCGTTAAAGGGTCGGGATCTTGTGGTATTACCCGACAATGGATGGTTCGTGAAATGGGGCGAGGTCGCACGGAAATTGCGTTACTCGTGCCGTTCGGTAAAGATTGTTGATTTGATGGAGAGGGTTGCCCAAAACCCGGGTGATGATGTCGGTGACCTTATTGTTGAGGCTGTTCGTAGCGATTCGTATGATATCGCCCGTATGATTGTTGACTCGATTGTTAATTCCCCCCGGCTATGAAACGGAAAGATGAGATGGCGGATGATTGGATTGTCCCCGATGAGGCGTGGTCAACGTTCGATAATGATGATGATTGGATTGTCTCGTTCCCTGGTGATGGCGAGGAGTGGGAGTTACCCGAATGGGATGTGCCCGAGTGGGAGTTACCCGAGTGGGAGTTACTTGATTGGGAGCTGCCCGAGTGGAATATGTAATGTTCAATGGTGTTCAAGGTGTTCAATGCGTTCAAGATGTTCAACCGTTCACGGTGTTTATCCATTCTCTTGAATGAACATTGAGCACCATCACCGATGTAGTGTTCTCAAATAATTAACGGAATCGCCCTCTGCTATGGTTTTGAGCATGGTGTTTTCTCAAATAAAGGAGGCTTATTTTTAAATGGCTGAAATGAACGAAATAATAAAGCTTGACAAGTTGCCGTATCTCGATATGCGGTCTTTCAAAATGGTGATAACCGGGGCGCACCGTGAGGGGATCGCTAACCTACCCGGCAAGGTGCAATTGTTCTTTGAGTGGTCGCCCGAGACCTGGTTGGTTACGTTCCGATATTCGCACGGAAAGCGGTTTCGCAAGTTAGGTGTGGCGGTCCGCAAGGCCGATACCAACCTGGGAGTCGGAGTGATGTATTGGTTCGTATGCCCCGTTACCGACCGTCTATGTCGCAAGTTGTTTTTTGTCGATGGTTTGTTGATGAGTCGATTCGCAATGAAAAAAGCACGTTATCCGTGCCAATACCTAACCGCCATCGACAAAGTTTATCACCGAAACGAGAAATACCAGGAGCCTCCTTACAAGAGGTATGGCAAACCGTATTACCGAGGCAAGCTCACGCCATACGGAAAGCGGTTGATTCGCTATGATGAGCGATGGGAGGCGAGTATGGAGGTGATGGATGAAATGTATATCCCCAAGTTGCTCAAGATGCAACGATAGCCGTTTTTTTCTTACCTTTGTAATATATTGCCGTTGGCAATAATGATTTCTTGTCGCACCGTCAAGTCGTAAGGTTTGGCGGTGCTTATCGTATGTTTACAAAACGAATCCAAATAACGAGAGTGGGAAGAAAGTAAAAAACCACTATCTTTGTAACAATCATCCATCATCTGTATTTCTATGCTCTATGAAAAAAACATTATTATTAATCGCAATGCTATTTGTGTGTGTCTTTCCGTTGTTTTCTCAAAACCGTGAGGACATTAAGCGGCAGATAGATAGTCTCCAGGCAATCCTTGATCAGTTAGACCAAATTGAGTCATTGACCAATCCGGAATCAACCGAAAGCTCATCGTGGTCGATCGAAGAGTTCACGGATAAGTTTGATAGGCCTACGGGGGAAAAATTTATATATACAAAAGCATTGGGGCAGTTTTCAAATAGTGCAACAACAAATTCTGACTTGTTGGCATTTGTTGGAATAACAAAAGAAGAGATTTTTTTTCAATTGTATGAGTATGCGAAAATGCTCGTTAAGGGAGAGGGGTATTATGTTATATCTATGTTGAGCGATGAGAAAGAGTATCTCTTTTTTTCCGAGCTTAAACAGAATAGACTGTTTATCAAGAAGTATAATGATAAAAAGTTTTCGACCAAAGAGGTTCTATTGAGAGAGCTATTGAAAGAGGGGAAGAAAAAATTATATATCCAAAACTCGAGAAATGTGACTTACAAGTTTGACATCGAAACAAATGGTTTGAACGATATTTATAATAGTGTTTTCAAGTAGTTTTTTTAATAACGTCTTTTCAATGGTTAGCACCGTTTAGTCAAAGACTACGGTGCTATTTTTTGTGCAATATAAGGTCGGAGAATTGCTCGATTATAATAAAAAAAAAGTTTATGTCGGCAAAATGTCGGCAAAAACGAGCATTAAAAAAGGTCAACCCTTTGATTTTCATCGGATTGACCTTTTTGTTGTGTGCCCAGGACAAGACTCGAACTTGCACGCCCTAAAGCGGGCACCAGCCCCTCAAGCTGGCGTGTCTACCAATTTCACCACCTGGGCGGGGATTGGGATTGCAAAGGTACTGCTATTTTTGAACTATGCAAATATTTTTGGGTTTTTTTGTAGCTTTGCAGCCGATTTTTGGAAAGAGACATGATCAAGACCATCGCATTGGATTTTGGCGGCGTGGTCGTCGCCATCAGTTTTGAAAAGGCCGTCAGGCACTTTGAGGAACTGGGCGTCCCGAACGTACGCAACTTCCTCAACCCCTTCCAGCAAGGCGGTTTTTTCGGTGACCTGGAAGGTGGCCGGATCGATGCGGAGGAATTCCGCGAAGAGATGAGCCGGCAGACCGGACGGGAAATGAGCTGGGATGAGTGCAGCTACGCCTGCATGGGCTTTATCGACAGTGTTCCGCAGCGCAATCTCGACGCCATTCTCGCCCTCCGTCAGGCCGGGTACCGCGTCGTGCTGCTCTCCAATACCAATCCCTATGTCATGAAGTGGGCGCGGTCTTCCGCATTCGACGGAAACGGCCATTCGCTGGATGATTATTTCGACGCATGCTATCTCAGCTATGTTTGCAAGATGATGAAACCCGATCCGGAATTCTTCCGTCTCGTCCTTGCGCAGGAAAAGGTCCAGCCCGAAGAGCTGTGCTTCCTCGACGATGGCCCGCGCAACATCGAAGTGGCGCAGAGCCTGGGCATCCGTACCTTGCTCGTGGAGAACAACGGCGAATGGAGCCAGGCCCTTGCAGAGAAATTGAAAGCCTGAAACCAGCACCCTAATCTAAACCTGAATCCGTATGTTCCGTCTCAAGAAGCGTTTGATGTGCCGCATGCTGGCCAAAAGGAACAAACAGAAACCTTTTGATTATCAGTATGCCGAAAACTTTTCCCTCGAAGGGGAGAATGACCCGCTGGTGAACAATTCCTACTATTTCTCCGCGCACGACGAAACGATGTCCTTCTTCGCGCGGTTGGGCAGGCGGGTCAACGAAGATGAAACCTGGTTCGTGGTTTATCGGGAAGGCAGATTGTATTCGTTGAAACAGGAATCCTTCCCCAGCGGCGCATCTCCGCTCGTTGTCGAGAAGTGCGTGGAGAACTGGACCGTTTCTTTCCGGGGCAAGGTCAATGAAAACGATGAAGTCGTCTTCCGGGCGAAGTTTGTCGCCAGACAGGAGCCCATCGACTTTACCAGCAATATGCCCGCGGAGCGGATGGCTACCGGCATTGCGAATGAAAAATGGAACCGGGCCCTCTTTGCCGGGCTGCAGCATGTCAGCGGCCAGTGCCATTATGAACAGGAGGGGATGCTGGAAGGGGAGATGACCTTGAATGGCAAGGCTATACAGTTCCAGCTGCCGTGCGTGCGCGACCATTCCTTCGGGAGGAGAGACTGGAGCTATATGAACAACCACCTGTGGCTGATGGCGGTTTCTGCTTCCCGCCAGTTCAACTATTCCCTGGTTTCCTATCCCGTCATCAGTGCCCTCGAAGTGGGCAATTACCGGGATGCGGCAGGCCAGCATTTTATGCTGCAGGCGGATTTGGATTTCCGGCAGGTCGCTACGGGCCAGGTCCCGCAGGAACTCGGCTTGCATGTCCGCTTGGATGACAGTCGTGTGATCAGTGTGACGGCAAAAGTCCTGGCGTGCGTAACCTATCATTTCCAGGAAGGCCGATATATCCTGCACGAGAATATCGCGGAATTCCAGATTGACGGTCAGGCTTGCCGTGGCATCCTGGAAATCGGCTTCAACAGCGACAGCAGCCGCTTCTTTAACCAGAGGCCTTTGAACCGTATCAGAAGATGACCATTTACCCGTTAGGCGCGTTGCCCGAGGAAAAGTATCCGGAGGCAGGAGGGAAGGCGAAAGGACTGGATCTGCTGGTCAGGCATCAGTTTACGGTCCCTAAGGGTTTCGTGCTGATCGAAACCGATCAGCTGGACGAAGAGGCCCTCTATCAGGCATTCGATGCTTTGGATGTCCCGCAGGTTTCGGTGCGTTCCTCAGCCTCCAATGAAGATCAGGCCGGGGCTTCCAATGCCGGCCAATACGAGACTTGCCTATTTGTGGACCGCAGCCATCTGCTGGAGAGTATCAAGAAGTGCCTGGCTTCCCTGCATTCCCTGCGGGTAAGGGATTATGCCCGGCGCTTTGATTTGGGCAAGGGAACGATGAGTGTCGTCGTCCAGGAGATGATCGACAGCGACAAGGCAGGTGTGCTGTTCACCGCCAGCCCCAACAAGGGCTCGGACCTGTTGATCGAAGCCGTTGAAGGACAAGGAGAAAACCTGGTTTCCGGACAGGTCGCGGCCCATCGCTATGAGATTTCCCGCAAGTGCTACCGTCCTTGCGGTGATGAGCTGCTCAGCGAGGATGAGGTCCGGCTGCTCTATGAGACCGGGAAAAAGATAAGGTCCACGTTCGGGGAAGAAGTAGATGTCGAGTGGGCGGTCAAGGGCGGGCAGCTGTTCCTGCTGCAGATGCGCCCCATTACGACGGAGATCATCGACATCGAGGAATTCGACCGGGACGACGACCTGACCGGACATCTGTTTACCAAACGGAATGTCGGGGAAATGATGCCGGGTGCCGTCACCCCGCTGACCTTGTCCACCTCTGCGGAAGCCATCGACTACGGCATGCGTTACATGCTCGCCAAGGCCGGTGTCTACAAGACGCCCTATGACGAAGAGCCCCTGCGGCTGATATCCTCCATATCGGGACATCTGTTCTTCGATATGAACCTGCTTTACAACATGTACGCAAGGGTGGGTATCGCCGATCCGCAGTCGATGAACCTTTCCATTATGGGGGAATACCACGATTATCCTCCCGTAACCGCACCCTTCGCCAGTCAGCCCATCCGCATCATCAATTCCATCCGGTTCCTGAACTATGTGTTCTCGGGCCACCGGGCGATGAAAAAGCTGGATGCGCTGCTGACCCGCGTGCACTTCTGTGAAACGACTTCCGCCAAGGAGTTGTACAAGTGCATCGATGAGAATCTCGCCTTGCTGGATGAAAGCCTCATCTACCATTACGCCTCTTCCGCCTATTCCGGCAGCGCTACCAGTACCCTGTACAGGATGGTCGACAAATATTTCCCGGATAAGAAGGAGTATCAGTCTTTCCTGTCGCATCTGCTGAGCGGGATTCCGAATATTGAAAGCGCGGATATCCTGTCCCGGCTGCAGGATCTGGCGATCCTGATCAAGAAGCTGGACCCGCGCGCTGCAGACCTTCAGGCAGCCGGATTGCTGGCATTCATTCAAAGTCACGCGGAAATCGACGGACTGTACCAGGAATTCCTGCGGCTCCATGGCCACCGCTGTATCAAGGAGGCGGAGTTGCGCAACAAGCCCTGGCGGGAAGATCCAGTTCCGCTGATGAACTATCTGTCGAGCATCATCCGCTCCCCGATGAATCTGGTGCAGGGAGAGGAAAAGATAGACTATCGGAAGGAATTCGCCTTTGTCCGGAATCCTTTGCTGAAGGCCGCTTCCATCATCTATGCCAAGAAAGCCCGGCAGGCCGTCGTAGACCGGGAATACACGAAATCGCGTTTGATCGAACTCATCGACCGCTTCAAGACCCAGTATGCCCGGCTGGCTACCTTGCTGGTGGCAGACAAAAGGCTCGGCGATACGGATCAGATCTATTTCCTGACGCACGAGGAGATCGGTCAGCTTCTCGAAGGCGACGACCGTCTTGCGGAAATCGCGGTCAGAAGGCGGAAAGCCAACGCCATCCAGGAGACCTTGTCATTCGACGATATCTACATCGGCAAACCTGTCGCGGATGTCTTTGAGGGAGAGCTGGATGAAGGCGTAATCACCGGCGTTCCCGTTTCCAACGGAGAATGTGAGGGAATCGTCCGTATCGTCCATTCCATCGAAGATGCAAACCAGCTCCAGCGAGGAGAAATCATGGTGGCCCGTTTCACGGACATCGGCTGGACGCCCTATTATTCGGTCGTCAACGGTCTGATCACCGAGATCGGCTCATCCCTGTCGCACGGCGCCGTCGTGGCGCGCGAATACGGTCTTCCCGCCATCGTCAATGTCAAAGGCGCCACAAAACGGCTGAAAAACGGCGACCACATCATCATGAACGCCAGCACCGGTACGATAATGGTCACAGCCGACGACGTCGCCGCCGCCTGACGGAATCGTTGTCACAAACGGCTGTTCTCCCGTTCCTTGCGCTGCAACGGACGCAATTGACCACCAGCCATTTACGCAAAGTGATCCCCCTTGAAACAAGGGGGATCACTTTCTGTAAGGCGCTGTAAATCAATTGCGTCCGTTGCAGCGCAAGGAGGGAGGAAACGCTTATTCCCATTCGATTATGGTGGGTATAGATAATTAATTGATTATCAGTATATTCTTTGAATATTTTCGAAAGGGTGCATTTTGGGGGTGCAATATTATTCTCTTGTCGTGTAATAAGAGAGATTCAGAAGAAGGAAGATATTTTGGATGTATTGAAGGAGATTGAACAGATTGAAAAAACACAGATACAACCAACATATAACCATCCCTCATTAATTACAGCATAATTATCTGAGAAACAGCCCATAGGGATTCTTCGGATTGTCTTGATGTAACCTCCTTTTGAAGTGTGTTTAGAGGCTTAATTCTTCATTTATCTTTGGAGATAAACATTATGGCCAATGGAAATGAATGAAGAAAAAAGGGGTTTAGGGCCCTTGAAATTGATGCTGAAATGGAATCAGTATTGTGATGCTACAGGAAGAGAAGGTGATTGTATTTTGCTATCTGAGGAGAGAACATTTGATGAAGCAGATGTATTGAATGATATCCTCAACAGGGAAGACTTAAAAAGGAAAGAGGGGTTCTTGATTCCTGTATATTGGGATGATAGAAAGTACAGGGGAATGAGGTGGGTTGCTGAAGATGATATTGGGAAGAGGATAGATATGGATTGTATAGATAAGGCTTGAGTAATCAAGCCTTTTCTTTTTGTGTCTTAAGATAATATTGATTAATTTTGATAGTTAATCTGCCAATTAACATTGGATGAAATCATGCCAAGACATTCTTGAAGTGTTTTAACAAGGTTTAGAAACAAATAATACTGTCAATAAACTACCAATAATTAATAATGAATAATATGAAAAGAGTTGGCTTTCTTATCTTATTCCTGTTGGTTATTACACCTCTGTTTGGGCAAAATCAACCTGTAGATAGTAAAACAGATAGTTTGCTCACAAGAATTGATAATGCTATTTCTTCCTTGTCAAATAACCTGCAAAGTAAGATTGGTAGGTATAAGATTTATCCTACAACTAACAATTATACTTCTCTTAGATTAGATACTGCTACAGGTAAAATATGGGCACTTCAAATTGGTGTGGGAGAAAATGGCAAGCAAATGGAATATAGTATTACAAATGCAGTTACTGAGGATGGTACTGTTATTGGCAGATATGAACTCTATCCTACAAAGAACAATTACAACTTCATACTGTTGGACACAATTCTTGGGATAGCATATCAAGTGCAGTGGAGCACTAAACAAGAAGAGTGTGGTAGGTGGATATTCTATTAAAGATGGTTGGCAAGTACAAAGTAATCACCCTGTGTGGCAGCACTAAGTTCAAGGAAGCCTTTCTAAAAGCACAGAAGGACTTAACCTTGCAAGGGAACATTGTTATCTCAGTTGGCTTGTTTGGGCATTCAGGTGATGATGAGGTTTGGACTGAGGGGACAAAAGAGATGTTGGATGATATGCACAAGAGGAAGATTGATATGGCAGATGAAATCTATGTCATCAATGTGGGTGGATATATTGGTGAAAGTACAAAGAGTGAGATTGAATATGCCAAGCAAAAAGGGAAGGTGGTTAGATATCTTGAGCCAATTCAAGAAGGAAGTGTTGTTGATGAATCACCTAAAGGTTTTATCCCATTTATCAAGGAAGAGTGGAAGAACCGTTCAATATGGTTTAGGGGATGGAGATTATGGGCTTTGATTGTAGCCATCATAGGAATTTTTTGTTTTTTCAAATATACAAGTATTGGGGTATTACTATCAACAGGATTATTTGGATTAATAATGTTTATTGCTTATTTGGATGACTTGTTCAACCATAGAAAATAGTTTAGAACATGTCAAGAGTCAGCAAAATAAAGTATAATCCCCACCTCTCTATTTCTGAGAATGCCAAGAACAATGGTGTCTCAGAAGCAGGGATAAGATACCATATTCAGTCCCATTTCATTGATAGAAGGAAAGAAGCAAAAACTAATGTAATTAATTCTATCAAAAAATATCTGAACGAACATCCTAATGCCTCAAGGAATGAGATTCACAAGGAATTGGGGTATTCTCTTTCCACCATCAGAAAGTATTGGCCCTTTGTTGTGGGAGAGAAGAGACTGACAGAACATAATAGCAAAAAGAAGGACAATCAATATCAGCAGTATGTAAATAAACTTTCCCAAATACCTATTGGTGTCATAAGGAAGTATTTGGCAGAGCAGGAGGAGAGTGGCAAGCAGGTATCCAAGCCCAAGCTGACCATTTGCAGAAAGTGCATTCAGGATGGAACAGAACCTGATATTGATTATAAACTCCTGAGAAGCAAACATATCCATCTTCTTGGAAAGGAACTGACATTTGATAAGCCATTGGATATTAAATAATCAAATACTATGAAAAAGACTCTTATCTTGTTTTTATTGATGCTTTCCTGTTCATTTGTTGGTAAGGCACAGAATGGTTTTATTGGTGGTAGGTTTACCTTGTTCTTTTCAAATGAATTGCTGTATGAGACAACAATTCATGGTGGGTATGAGTTCAACAAAAGATTTGCATTAATGGCAATGGGTGGGATTGGAGCAACAGCACAAGGCTATGGTGACTATTTATTAGGAGAGACAGGGGTTTATGCAAGACTAACCGCTTGGTATAACAATGTCTTCTTTCTTGATTTTAAGCCCACAGTTGAGATAGCATTTAAACACAGCATTTCTGTCATGGATATTGGTGTTGTTCCATCATTGAGGTTTAGGGTATTACCCAAATGGGAAGTTTTCACTGATGTTGGTGCTGTAGGTATCAGGTACATGAACAATGAATGGATACCAAGAATTGGAGTCAACAGCCTAATGACTACAGTTGGGGTAAACTACAGGTTCTAAAGACACTTTAATCTAATACAATGATGAACCACTACAAAACAGAAATAGATAGAATCAATGATAGATTGTTCCTTTCCATTGAGGCATCTTTATCACCTGAGGATGAGAAGGAACTTAATAATGATGGGTGGATTTTCCTCAACAATGGTATTACCCTTTCTGATGGAACACCTGCTATAATAAAAAAGACCCCTATTGGAATGTAGGGGTCAATTTTAGGGGTCAAAAAATTAAAAATAATCCAAATACTGAATAAATAGAGGTGGCAGTAACCTTAAGTTCAATAGCCTATTAGTTATTTATTGCCAAACGGTTAGCAGGTTTCTTGTGGCAATAGATGGTGTCTGAAACTATTCCCACTCGATCGTTGCCGGCGGTTTGGAGGAGATGTCGTAGACGACACGGTTGATGCCGCGGACGTGTCGGATGATGTCGTTGGAGACGCGGGCCAGGAAATCGTAGGGCAGGGGGTACCAGTCGGCGGTCATGCCGTCGGTCGAGGTGACCGCCCGGAGTGCAGCCGTGTATTCGTAAGTCCTTTCATCTCCCATCACGCCCACGCTCTTGACCGGAAGGAGGATCGTACCTGCCTGCCAGATCTTGTCGTAGAGACCGTCGGCACGGAGGGCGTCGATGTAGATCTTGTCGGCGTCGCGCAGGATTTCCAGTTTTTCGAAGGTGACTTCGCCCAGCACCCGGATGGCCAGGGACGGGCCGGGGAAAGGATGGCGGCCGATGAGCGAGGCGGGGATGCCGAGCGCCCGGCCTACGCGCCGCACTTCGTCCTTGAAGAGCATACGCAGCGGCTCCACGATCTTCAGGTTCATCTTTTCGGGGAGGCCGCCCACATTGTGGTGGCTCTTGATCTTGGCGGCCTGGCCGCCGATGGCGGCCGACTCGATGACGTCGGGGTAGATGGTGCCTTGGGCCAGCCAGCGGGCGCCTTCCACGCGCCGGGCTTCCGCCTCGAACACGTCGATGAAGGTCTTGCCGATGGCTTTGCGCTTGGCTTCGGGTTCCGTGAGGCCCGCCAGGGCCGTCAGGAAACGCTCGCCGGCGTCGACGCCCGTGACGTTGAGGCCCATGCCGCGGTACGATTCGAGGACTTCGGTAAACTCGTTGCGGCGCAGCAGGCCATTGTCCACGAAGATGCAGTGGAGCCGTTCGCCGATGGTTTTGTGGAGCAGGACGGCGGCGACGGTGGAGTCGACGCCGCCGCTCAGGCCGAGGATGACCTTGTCGCTTCCGATCTGACGGTGAAGTGCATCGACGGTGGTGTCGATGAACGAGGCGGGAGTCCAGTCGCCGCTGCAGCCGCAGATAGTCTTGACGAAATTGGCGAGGATCCGCGAACCGTATTCGGTATGGTAAACTTCCGGGTGGAATTGCACGGCATAAGTCTTCTCGCCGTAGATGCGATACGCGGCGTTGATGACGCTGCGGGTCGAGGCCAGGACCGTCGAATTGTCGGGCAGGGCCGTGATGGTGTCACCGTGTGACATCCAGACCTGGCTCGTCGGCGGAACGCCGTCGAAAAGCGGATCGCGTTGTTTTACTTCCAGTTCGGCGCGGCCGTATTCGCGGGAGCCTGCGCTCTCGACGCTGCCGCCGTAGTGGTGGGCCAGGTACTGGGCGCCGTAGCAGATGCCCAGCAGCGGCAGGCGTCCTTTGATGCCGCGCAGGTCCACCTGCGGTGCATCGGGCGCCGTGACGGAGCACGGGCTGCCGGAGAGGATGACGCCTTTGACGCTGTCGTCCAGCGCGGGAATCTTGTTGAAGGGATGGATTTCGCAGTAAACGTTGAGTTCACGGAGCCGGCGTCCGATCAGCTGGGTCACCTGGGAGCCGAAGTCGAGGATGATAATCTTTTCAACCATAGTGCAAAAGTACGAAACAGTTTCTTGAAATTGCGAGATTATTTCTACTTTTGCGCCTTCAATGTGAAGCAAGACAGTATGCAAGCCATCAGAAACATAGCGATCATCGCCCACGTGGACCACGGCAAGACCACCCTCGTGGACCGGATGATCTATCAGGCCCGGCTCACCCGCAAGGCGGAAGACCTGGGCGAATTGATCCTCGACAACAACGACCTGGAGCGTGAGCGCGGCATCACGATCCTGGCCAAGAACGTTTCCGTCCCCTATAAGGATGTGAAGATCAATATCATCGACACCCCGGGCCACGCTGATTTCGGCGGAGAGGTGGAACGGGTGCTCAATATGGCCGATGGCGTGCTGCTGCTGGTCGATGCGTTCGAAGGCACGATGCCCCAGACGCGCTTCGTGTTGGAGAAGGCCCTCCAGATGGGCAAGAAGCCCATCGTGGTGATCAACAAGGTGGACAAGCAGGGCTGCCGTCCCGACGAGGTGAACGAACAGGTGTTCGACCTGATGTTCTCGCTCAATGCGACGGAAGAACAACTCGACTTCAAGACCGTTTACGGCAGCGCCAAGCAGGGCTGGATGTCGCTCGACTGGCGCAATCCCACGACCGATATCACGCCGTTGCTCGATACCATCATCGAAGAGATTCCCGCACCGGAGATCGTGGAAGGAACGCCGCAGATGCTCATCTCCTCGCTCGAGTATTCGCCCTATGTGGGCCGGATCGCCGTCGGTCGTGTCACCCGCGGTTCGCTTCGCGCCGGCATGCCGGTGTCGCTGTGCAAGCGCTACGACATCGTGGAGAAGCAGAAAGTCAAGGACCTGATGGTCTTCGAGGGACTGGAGAAAAAGAAAGTGGAAGAAGTCCGATGCGGCGACATCTGCGCCGTGGTGGGCATCGACGGCTTTGAAATCGGCGACACCATCGCCGACTTCGAGAATCCCGAAGCCCTTCCTCCCATCGCCGTGGACGAACCGACCATGAGCATGCTCTTCACGATCAACGATTCGCCGTTCTTCGGCCGTGAAGGCAAATTCGTGACTTCGCGCCATATCAAGGAGCGCCTGGAGCGCGAGCTGGAGAAAAACCTGGCGCTGCGCGTGAAGCCCGGCGTCAATGCCGACTCCTTCGTCGTGTACGGCCGCGGCGTGCTGCATCTTTCGATTCTGATCGAGACCATGCGGCGCGAAGGTTTCGAGCTGCAGGTAGGCCAGCCCCGCGTGCTCGACAAGACCATCGGCGGCAAGCGCTGCGAGCCGATCGAGTGCCTGACCATCGATGTGCCCGAGGAGTTCGTCGGACGTGCCATCGAGATGACGACCCGGCGCAAGGGCGCGCTCATCCACATGGAAAGCCGTGGCGACCGCACCCATCTCGAATTCGAGATTCCGGCCCGCGGCCTGATGGGCCTGCGCAGCAACCTGCTGACCGCCACGCAGGGCGAAGCGGTCGTGGCGCACCGATTCAAGGATTACGAGCCTTACAAGGGCGAGATCGAGAAGCGTACCAACGGTTCGCTTGTGGCGCATGAGACGGGCCTTGCCGTGGCCTATGCGATGGACAAGCTCCAGGACCGCGGCCGTTATTTCATCGACCCGGGCGAAGAGGTCTATGCCGGTCAGGTGGTCGGCGAGCATATCCGCGACTTCGACCTGGTGATCAACATCTGCAAGACCAAGAAGCTGACCAACGTGCGGGCCGCCGGGACCGACGAGAAGGTGATGCTTCCGCCGCCCGTCCGTTTCAGCCTCGAAGAGGCACTGGAGTACATCCAGGAGGACGAACTGGTGGAGGTAACGCCTAAGTCGATGCGGATGAGGAAGATTATTCTCGACGAAACCGAAAGAAAAAGAGCGTCGAGAAACTAAAGTTTAAAATATTTTGCTATATTTGCAGCCCCAATTTTTCCGCCATGGACAGATTGAATCAAGATATCATCATTCCCATCAAGGGTTTACCGCTGGGAGAGAGTTCATTCCGGTTTGAAATTGGGGAACCGTTCTTTCAAGCGTTCGAGAACCGTCAGATCAAGGATGCGGACTGCAGCGTGATGGTCAGCGTGAAGCGCTACCAGACCCTGCTCGAGATCACCTGCCGGGTCGGAGGTTTCGTCGTGGTCGAGTGCGACCGCTGTCTGGAAGACCTGACCCTGAAGGTGGACATCGAACCCCACCTGACCGTCGGCTTCGGCTCCGTCGATGTGGACGACGAAAGTGCGGACGATGACGTGCTGGTCATCGACCGCAGCGAAAGTGAGCTCAACCTCAACCAGTTCGTCTACGACTACATCTGCCTGGGCCTTCCGCTGGTGAAGGTGCATCCCGAAGGGAAATGCAATCCCGAGATGCTCCGCTACATCTCCGAATCCGAAGGCCAGCAGACGGGCTCCGAAGGGGAGGCCGTCCGTCCTTTCGAAGGTTTGAAAGATTTGTTGGAAAACAAAAACAATTAAAATAAAAGGAAAAAATGGCACATCCGAAACACAAGATCTCGAAGCAGCGCCGAGATAAGAGAAGAACCCACGACAAAGCCGTTGTCCCTCAGCTGGCTACCTGCCCGAACTGCGGTGCTACCGTCATGTATCACCACGTCTGCCCTGAGTGCGGCTTCTACCGTGGCCGTCAGATCATCAACAAGACCGTTGCGTAATCTGACCGAATCGATTGAATAAGCCGGCAAGACCGGCTTTTTTAATTATGGAGACCAGCGCCTTCAGGCGCTAGCGGAGGCCGTTGCGGGAGACTGTGCGATAGCAGGCCGTAGCGGCAGGGTTTGGGGCAGAGCCCCAGTGATGTAGGCCCTGTAGTTCAACGGATAGAATGGAGGTTTCCTAAACCTTAGATGGCGGTTCGATTCCGCCCGGGGCTACAAGAAAGCGAGGTATCAGGCCTCGCTTTTTTCGTAATCCCGGGCCGGATGGTATTTCAGGATGGTATCCTGCCACTTGCGGGTGTCGATGTGGGTATAGATCTCGGTCGTGAGGATGCTTTCGTGGCCGAGCATCTGCTGGACGACGCGCAGGTCGGCGCCATTTTCGACCAGATGGGTGGCGAAGCTGTGGCGGAAGGTGTGCGGGGAGATTTCCTTGGAGATGCCGGCCATGCGTGCCTGTTCCTTCACGAGATTGAAGACCGCTACGCGGGAGAGTTTCCCGCCGCGGTGGTTGAGGAAAAGGATGTCTTCGGCCGCTTTCTGAACCGGACCGGCATCGCGCTGCTGGCGGTAGAGCCGGATGGCCTTGATGGCCGGATCGCCGATGGGCACGAGCCGCTGCTTGCTCCCTTTGCCCATGACGCGGATGAACTGTTCGTCCAGGAACAGGTCCGAGATCCGCAGGTTCACCAGTTCGCTCACGCGTAATCCACACGAATACAGCACTTCCAGTATGCAACGGTTGCGATGTCCTCCGGGCTGCGACAAGTCCACGGAGTCGAGAATCCGCATAACCTCTTCGACCGACAGGACGGTCGGCAGATAGGGGTTGATCTTGGGGGAAGCGAGTTTGTCGCAGGGATTCTCCGCCAGTTTCCCTTCCGCATCGAGGAAACGGTACAGCGCCTTGATGGAGCTGATGATGCGGGCCTGCGAGCGTTTGGTCACCCCTGCCTCCACCTGCTCTTCGAGAAAACGGTCGATCTGCTCCGTCGTGGCGGCGGCCGGCTCCGTGGCCTCGCGCCGCAGCACCGCGAAGTATTTCTGTACGTCGGAGGCGTAAGCCGCGATGGTATTGGGCGACATCGAGCGCTCGAGCTTCAGGTGGGCCTTGAAGTCGAGCAGCGTGGTTTCGTAACTGTCAGCGTGATTGCGCATGGCGGCAATAGGGGGACAGGCCGCATTCGCCGCACTTGGGATTGCGGGCAGTGCAGACGTAGCGTCCGTGGAGGATGAGCCAGTGATGGGCCTTGGGGCGGACGGATTCCGGGATACCGGCTTCCAGGTCGAGTTCCACGGCGTAGGGCGTCTTTCCGTCGGAGAGGCCGAGGCGGTGCGCGACGCGGAATACGTGCGTATCCACGGCGATAACAGGTTCGTCGTAGAGGACACTGGTCACCACATTGGCGGTTTTTCGGCCTACACCCGGGAGCGTCATCAGGGCATCGATGTCGCGGGGAATCGCTCCGCCATATTCATCTACGACTTTGCGGGCCATCGCCACCAGATGGGCCGCCTTGCTGTTGGGGTAGGAGATCGACCGGATCAGGGGATAGACCTCTTCCGGCGTGGCGGCGGCGAGCTGTTCCACGTCGGGGAAACGCTCGTAGAAGGCGGGCGTCGTCATGTTGACCCGTTTGTCGGTACACTGGGCCGAGAGGATGACCGCGACGATGAGCTGGTAGGGCGACAGGAAATTGAGCTCGCTTTTGGGAAGCGGGCGGTTCGCTTCGAACCAGGCGAGGATGGGCTCGAAGGGAGGATCAGACTGCTTCGGGCCTTTCTTCATGGCAGGTTCCGTTTTCGAGCTTCAGGACGCGGGCCGGGTAGTTGCGGACGATCGACAGGTTGTGCGTGACCATCAGGATGGCCGTGCCGCGGCGGTTGATTTCGAACAGCAGGTTCATGATGTCGCCGGCCGTGGCCTCGTCGAGATTGCCGGTGGGTTCGTCGGCCAGGATCAGCGGCGGCTCGTTGAGCAGCGCCCGGGCGATGGCCGCCCGCTGCTGCTCGCCGCCGGAAAGCTGGTGCGGCTGCTTGTAAGCCTTGTGGGAGAGCCCCACGGCCTCCAATACGCGGTCGATGCGCTCGGCCATGGCGGCCTTGTCTTTCCATCCGGTGGCCCGCAGGGCGAAAAGCAGATTGTCCTCGACGGAACGGTCCATCAGCAGCTGGAAATCCTGGAAGACGATGCCCAGGCCGCGACGAAGGTATGGTATTTGCTTGCTCTTGAGGCTTGTCAGGTCGAAATCGCCGACCCGCGCCTCTCCGCCCAGGGGTGGATTCTCGCCGGTCAGCGTTCGGATGATGGACGTTTTGCCGCTTCCGACCGAGCCGGTCAGATAGACGAATTCGCCGGGAAGGATGGTCAGGTCGAGATGGTCCACGACCACGACCTCTCCGTTGGAGATGTCTGCCGACCGGAAAAAGACAATGGGTGTATCCGTGTTCATGAGGACTGGATTGATGCACAAATTTAACTTTTTTTCATTATTTTCGCATCATAGAAAGATGAAAAGCGTGAGCATATCCCTGAGACGAGGCGCAGCGGTCCTGCTGCTCCTGCTGGCGGTGCTGCCCGTGTCGGGCCAGGTCAAGGACCGGCAGCATTCCGACCGCCTGGAATCGGCCCGCAAACTATACTACAGCGGTTCCTACTATGCGGCTGAAAAGGCCTTCACCGAGTTGGGCAAGGAGTCCCTCCGGACACTGGACCGCTCCGAAATCGAGGCTTACAAGGTGATGTGCGCCATCGCCCTGGACAAGGTCAATGCCGAAGGCCTGGTCAACACCTTCTGCAGCAAGTATCCCAACGCCCCGCAGCAGTCGATGGTCAAGGAGGCGCTGGCTTCCCGTTATTTCGACACCGGCCATTATCCCGAAGCCCTGGCGGTCTACAACACCATCAACCGCAACCATCTCTACAAGACCCGCCGCACCGACTTCACCTTCAAGAAGGCGTACAGCAACCTGCGTACGGGCGGCTACGAGCGGGCTGAAGAAGGCTTCGCGGAAGTCCTTGCCGGGCCGTATTCGCAATATACGGTTCCGAGCACGTACTACAAGGGATACGTCCACTACATCCGCCAGCAGTTCGCCCAGGCGGTCCCGCTGTTCGAGAAGGTGGGCGAGGGCAACCAGTTCTCCCAGATGGCGCAGTATTTCGCCGTGGAGAGCAAGCTCATGCTCAAGGACTACAACTATGTGATCGACCGCGGAACGCCGCTCTTCGACAAGCTCGACCGCGAGATGCAGGCCAGCATGGCCCGCATCCTCTCGGAAGCCTGGTATGAGAAGGGCAACCAGCAGAAGGCACGCGAGTATATGGACATCTATGCCAACAGCGGCGCCCAGATGAACCGCAAGGACCATTACCTTTCGGGTATCGTGTCGTACAGCCTCAAGTCGTGGCCGGCCGCCATCGAGTCATTCTCCCACGTGTTGGGCCAGGAGGACGAGCTGGGCCAGAACGCCTGGTACTACACGGCCAACAGCTATCTGCAGACCAAGAACAAGATCGCCGCGCTCGACGCCTTCAAGGCCGCCGCATCCTGCGACTTCGACCCCGTGATCCAGGAAGATGCGTTCTTCAACTTCGCCAAACTCTCGTTCGACGTCAACGCCGACATCTCCCAGTTCGGCAAATACATGGAAACCTATCCCGAGAGCGGCAAGGACGACATCATCCACAACTACATGGCGGCCTCGTTCCTGCTTTCGAAGGACTACCGCTCCGCCGTCGAGGCGCTGAGCGCCATCAAGACCCATACGCCCGAATCGTCGGCCAATCTCCAGAAAGCCGCTTTCTTCCGGGCGCTCCAGCTCATTGAAGGGAAAGGTTACCGTGCGGCCGAACCGCTGCTCGAGACGGCCGCCGAGACGGGAGACAACGAGCAGCTGGCCAATCTCGCCCGCTTCTGGCTCGCCGAGTGCTGCTACCGCGACGAGCGCTGGTCTGAGGCCATTGCCATCAATTCGAACCTCTTGGCGGATAATGATTTCCGCATGACCTCGGAGTACCCGCAGGCCCTCTACAACCAGGCCTACAACTACCTCAAGAGCGGCAACTACGTGTATGCCGAAAACAATTTCCGCAACTTCCTCAACGTATCGGGCGAGTACCAGGAGTATGAGCGTGACGCCCAGGTCCGCCTCGGCGATGCCTGCTTCATGCAGGGCAAGTATGACGATGCCGCCCGCGTATACGAGAAAGTGTATGAGGCCGATCCCGCCGCTTCCGACATCTATCCCGCCCTGCAGGCTTCGATCGCCTGCGGCCTGATGGGCGATACGGACCGCAAGATCGAACTGCTCAAGCAGGTGACGCGCTACAACCGCACGGCGCCGCTCTATCCCCAGGCCCTCTTCGAACTGGGCCGCACCTACGTGCAGGCCGGCAAGGACGACAGCGCGACGGAGTGTTTCTACACCCTCGAGGGGATGAAGGGCAATGACTTCTATACGAAAGCCCTGCTGGAACTGGCGCTGATCAACGCCAACGCCCGCAAATACGACCGGGCCATCGAATACTACAAGACCGTGGTGACGACCGCGCCCGACGCTCCCGAAGCGGAAGACGCGCTCGCCGGTCTGGAAAGCCTCTACCAGCTGCGCAACAAGCCGGAGGAATTCCTCACCTACCTGGAAGAGATCGGGCGCTCCGACATCAAGAGCGACGCCGAGAAAGAGCAGATGCTCTTCAACTCCGCGCAGCAGATTTACAATTCGGGCCGCTATGCGGCGGCGATCAGCGCCCTGCAGCGCTTCCTGGCCCAGTATCCCCGCGGAGAAAAGGCTGCGACGGCCACTTTCTACCTGGCGGAGAGCCTGCGCGCCACCGGACGGCTTGAGTCGGCCGCCGACACCTACCAGAAAGTGGTCAGGATGGGCAGTTCTCCCAGCCAGGAAGATGCCCTCGCCTCGTATGCCGCCATCAATTACGACCTCCAGCACTATAAGCAGGCGATGGATGCGTATGAGCAGCTGGTCGGCCTCACGCGCTCCGATGCCGTGCGGCAGGAAGCCTACACCGGCCTGATGCGCTCGGCCTTCGGTGCCAAGGATTATGAGACCGCGATCCGCAGCGCGCAGGTCGTGGGTACGCGCGAGGCCCGCTTCCTGATGGCCAAGTCGTATCGCACGCAGGGCGACCGCACCCGGGCCCGCTCCCTTTTCGAAGAACTGGCTTCCGACCGCAGCGACGCCTTCGGCGCCGAGAGCGCCTTCACCCTGATCCAGGAAGCCTACGACCAGGGCGACTTCGCCCAGGTGGAGGAAGCGGTCTATGCCTTCTCCGATTCCGGATCCGGTCAGGTGTACTGGCTGGCCAAGAGCTTCATCGTCCTGGGCGACTCCTTCGCCGACCGGGGTGAACTGGAACAGGCCGAGGCAACGTATAACAGCATCTTGGACGGCTACGAACCTACCCGCGATGACGATGACATCCTCGATCAGGTGCGTACCCGTCTGAACCAGCTTAAAACGACGAGAAGATGAAAAGAACAGCCATCCTTATACTGAGTCTGCTTTGCGGGGTCCTGACGCTCCGTGCCCAGGTAGCCACGGTGGAGGTGAGCCGTCCCTACGACGTCAACCTCGACGGCATCCGCAAGCCCGCCATCCCGACTTCGGTCGATGACTCGCTCCATCGCTTCGACGTCCATTTCGACTATTCGATCTTCAACCGGCCTTACGGCGACCTGTACGACTTCACTCCGTATGAATCGATCCAGCTCTCCACGGTCGGGGCCAATCGTACGCCGTATGTCTATACGCGACTCGGTGCGCAGTATGCTCCGGGAGAAAGGGGCGTGATGCCTGCCGGCGAAATCTATCTCCAGTCGAAACCCAAGAACGGCTTCTGCTCCGGCCTCTACGGCCGCCACAATTCCTTCTTCGGCGACCTGGGACGAGGATTCGACGTTTCCCCTGTGCTGCAGACGTCCCGGATGCAGAATACGGTGGGCGGCGACCTTACCTACGACTGGGCTACCGGCGAGATGATGTTCGACGTCAAGTACGATTTCGACCGCTACAACTATCAGGTGAAGGACGACGGGATGACCGGCTTTTTCCCCAGGGCCGGCCATAAGAACAACAGCCTGACTGCCGCGTTCAACCTGAATTCGGCACAGAAGGAGGAAAATACGGTTTATTACGACGTGACCGTATCGTACCGCAACACGCAGAAGGAAATGGCTTGGACCCGGCTCACTCCCGACACGACACGTCTGTCCGAAGGCTTCCTCAATGTAAGCGGCTATGTAGGCGCCTCCTTTGACATCCATCGTATTTACGTCGATATGAACATCGAGTACGCCACCTACGGCGGCGTGCACGATTTCAAGATCGGTCTGGTGGAGTTCTCCCCGATCTATCAGCTGAACCGCAAGCGGCTCAATGCGCGGCTGGGCGTGAAGTTCGGCAGCCGCTACGGCCTGACAGGCTCCATCGAAGAGCCCGGTCTCGACCTGGGCGCCCGCAGCAGTATTTTCCCCGACGTGGACCTGCGCTATACGCTGATCGACAAGACGCTCTGGGCTCACGCCGTGGTGACGGGCGGAAACGACCTGAATGCCTTTTCCCGGATGGTTGACGACTGCCCGATCGTCCTCCCGACCACCACTATGGAGTTCGGCTCCCGCCCGCTCGACGCGACCTTCTCGCTGGAAGGCGTGATCAGCGGCCGGCTCGGCATCAACCTTGAGACCAATTACAAGATCTATCGCAACAAGATGATCTTCATCCCCGTCTACGACGGCACGCCGATGACGCAGATGACGGCATCCTATCGGGACGTCAACCAGTTCTCGGCCCAGGCTGAAGCCTTTTGGCGTTCACAGGAACTGACGGTCGGCGGCCGCTTCCGCTACGCCCGTTACGCCGACAGTGAAACCAAGGCCATCGTGACCGAGATGCCCTGTTACACCGGCTATGCCTTCGCCCGCTACAATTTCCGGGAGCGGATCATCGCCCAGATCGAATGCAATTACCGCAGCAAGACCAGCGGAACCATGATCCCCCACGAATCGATCGGCCCCGTCGTGCAGTCGTATGAGGTTCCGGCGATCGTGGACCTTGACCTGAATGTCAACTACCTGATCAACAAGCATTTCTCGGTTTTCGCGAAGGTCGGCAACGTGTTGGATCACCGCAACCAGTATATGCCCCTTTACCTGGAGCCGGGCCGCAACTTCGGCGGCGGCCTCTGCCTGAACTTTTAACGGCTTTTTTGCTTGGATTTTTCGTGTTTTTTCCGTATCTTTGTTTGATTTATAAGACAAAGATTTAATGGAAAGCAACGAAACCTATTCTGCCGACAGTATCCAGGTCCTGGAAGGTCTGGAGGCAGTGCGCAAGCGCCCCTCGATGTATATTGGAGATATCAGTTCGAGAGGTTTGCATCATCTTGTCTATGAGGTGGTTGACAACTCAATCGATGAGGCGCTGGCCGGCTTCTGCGATGACATCGTCGTCGTCATCAATCCCGATAATTCGATCACCGTCTCCGACAACGGCCGCGGCATCCCGACCGGCCTGCACGAGAAGGAGCAGCGCAGTGCCCTCGAAGTGGTACTGACCGTGCTCCATGCGGGCGGTAAATTCAGCAAGGACAGCTACAAGGTGTCGGGCGGCCTCCACGGCGTGGGCGTTTCCTGCGTCAACGCCCTTTCATCGCACCTGACGGCCGAGATCCACCGCGAAGGTAAAATCTTCAAACAGGAATATTCCCAGGGCAAGCCGCTCTACGACGTGAAGGTCGTGGGCGAGGCCTCCGATACGGGCACCATCATCACTTTCAAGCCCGACAAGGAAATCTTCACGGTCCTGGTCTATGACTACGATATCCTGGCCGGCCGTCTCCGTGAACTGGCCTATCTGAACAAGGGCGTCCGCCTGACGCTCCGCGACATGCGCCCGCGCGAGGCCGAACTCGACGAGAACGGCAACGAGGTTGTCCCGCAGCCCAAGGAAGAGGTCTTCTACTCCGAACACGGCCTGGTCGAATTCGTGCAGTACCTCGACGGCGTGCGCGAGAAGCTCACCGAGAAGCCCATCTACCTGGAAACCGACAAGGTCATCCCGATCGAGATCGCGATGCAGTACAACACCGGCTTCAGCGAGAATGTCCACTCCTACGTCAACAACATCAACACCATAGAAGGCGGTACCCACCTGAGCGGTTTCCGCCGCGGCCTGACCTCCACGCTCAAGAGCTACGCCGACAAGAACGGCCTGCTCTCCAAACTCAAGTTCGACCTCGACCCTTCGGACTTCCGCGAGGGTCTGACGGCCGTCATCTCGGTCAAGGTCGCCGAGCCGCAGTTCGAAGGCCAGACCAAAACCAAGCTGGGCAACAGCGAGGTGATGGCCGCGGTCTCCCAGGCTGTGAGCGCCGCGCTCGACCAGTATCTGGAAGAGAATCCGAAAGATGCCCGCGCCATCGTCGACAAGGTGGTGCTCGCCGCTACGGCCCGTCACGCCGCCCGCAAGGCGCGCGAACTGGTGCAGCGCAAGACGGTCATGTCAGGCTCCGGCCTCCCCGGCAAGCTGGCGGACTGCTCCGACCGCGATCCGGCCAACTGCGAGCTCTTCCTGGTGGAGGGTGATTCCGCAGGCGGAACGGCCAAGCAGGGCCGCAACCGCCAGTTCCAGGCCATCCTCCCGCTCCGCGGCAAGATCCTCAATGTGGAGAAAGCCATGGAACACCGCGCCTTCGAAAGCGAGTCCATCCGCAACATCTACACCGCCCTCGGCGTTTCCGTCGGCACGGAGGAAGATCCCAAGGCGCTCAACATGACCAAGCTGCGCTACCACAAGGTCATCATCATGACCGATGCCGATGTGGACGGAAGCCACATTGCCACGCTCATCCTGACCTTCTTCTTCCGCTATATGCCCGACCTGATCCGCAGCGGCTACGTGTATATCGCCACCCCGCCGCTCTACCGCGTGAAAAAGGGCAACGTGGAAGAGTATTGCTGGACCGACGAAGAGCGCTCCGCCGCCATCGAAAGGATCGGCAAAGGCAAGGACACGGGCCTGCTGGTCTCGCGCTACAAAGGTCTGGGTGAAATGGACGCCGAGCAGCTCTGGGCCACGACCATGGATCCGGAGAAGCGCATCCTGCGCCAGGTGCACATCGAAAACGCGGCCGAGGCCGACCGCATCTTCTCGATGCTGATGGGCGACGACGTCCCGCCGCGCCGCGAGTTCATCGAGCAGAACGCCAAATACGCCAACATCGACGCTTAATTACCGAACATACAACAAATTACGATATGGATATCTTTGAAAGAATAGCGAAAGATTCGGGCGGCCCGCTGGGTCAGTACCGCGACAAGGCCTTCGGTTACTTCATGTTCCCCAAACTCGAAGGGGAGCTGGGACCGCATATGAAATTCCAGGGTGAGGACGTCCTCTGCTGGAGCTTGAACAACTACCTCGGCCTGGCCAACCATCCGGAAATCCGCAAGATAGATGGCGAAGCCGCAGCCCGCTGGGGTCTGGCCTATCCGATGGGTTCCCGCATGCTCACCGGCCACACCGCCCTGCACGAGCGCCTGGAGCGCGAACTGGCCGACTTCGAGAAGAAGGAAGACGCTTTCCTCTTCAACTTCGGCTACCAGGGCATCGTTTCGACCATCGACTCGCTGGTAACCCGCCACGACGTGATCGTCTATGACAACGAGTGCCACGCCTGCCTGCTCGACGGTATCCGGCTCCACATCGGCAGCAAGTACAAATATCGCCACAACAACATCAAGCACTGCGAGATGATCCTCGCGCGCGCCTGCAAGGAAGCCGAGGAGAACGGCGGCGGCGTGCTGCTGATCACCGAAGGCGTCTACGGTATGACCGGCGCGCTCGGCATCCTCGACCAGATCGCAGCCCTCAAGAAGAAATACAGCTTCCGCATCCTGATCGACGACGCCCACGGCTTCGGCGTGATGGGGCCCAATGGCCGCGGTACTTCCGAGCATTTCGGCGTGATGGACGAGGTCGACCTCTACATCGGCGCCTATGCCAAGAGTATGGCCATCATCGGCGGCTTCGTGGCCGGCCCGCATACCATCATCAACTACCTCCGTTACAACCTGCGTTCGCAGATCTACGCCAAGGCGCTCCCGATGCCCATCGTGGAAGGCTGCCTCAAGCGTCTGGAAATCATCCGCGGCGAGGAAGGAGACCGGCTCCGCAAGCAGCTGTGGGTCATCACCCGCGCCCTGCAGGACGGCCTGCGCAAGCGGGGATTCGACATCGGTGTGGCCGAGGCCTGCGTAACGCCCGTCTTCATGAAGGGCAACCTCGCCCAGGCGACCAACATCCTGATCGACCTGCGCAAGAACTACCACATCTTCTGCTCGGTGATCACGTACCCCGTGGTTCCGGAAGGCATCCTGATGTACCGCATCATCCCGACCGCCGCCCACACCCTCGAAGACGTCGAGTACACCCTCAACGCATTCGCCGAAGTGCGCGGGAAACTGGAAAAAGGTTTCTACGACTCGGACGAGATCCAGAACATGAGCATCAAATAATTCAGGGTTCCCGCCCGGTTTACAGTAGATAATCTGGCGATACATTGAGGCACTGTGCCAGTGTGAGAAGGGTTCCCGCCTCTGCGCGACGCAAAGGTTGGGAACCTTGTTCGTAGGCGCGTATCATCCGGAGAGAAATTCCCGATTTTTCAGCCAGGGATTCCTGCGTGAGGCCTATCTGTTTCCTTGCCTTTTTCAGCCTGCTGCCGCTGTCTTCCAGCAGGGGCAGGAATACTTCCAGTATCTTGGTGATATCCGCTTCGTGCAGGGGATCATAGCTTTGCAGCAGGGCCGGAGCAGAAATGCCCGAAATGTTCAGTTGTGCAAAGCTGCGCGCCGTATACCACTGGAGATAGGCCAGCGCCCATCCAGCCCAGTACTCGCGGGACGGGGTGATACAAAGCTCTCTGTCGAAAAGAAAACTGGAATCCATGGCTTGTGCGATGATGCGCTCTGCCAGTTCAATGCCCGACATTCCGGCGATATACTTCGGATTTCCTTTTCCGAACTGGAAGGATTCTTCGCTCGAAAGGAACATCGCATAGAAACGCTCCATCGGGATAGCGGCTGCATTCACGGCAAAATCGAACATTCCGCCGAGATTGCGCATCGCGTCTTCCAGATATACTTTATCGTAGGCGTGCATCATCGTTCTTCCATTCCTGTCGCAGGATATCAAGTATATAGATACCTTCCCGCACATTGGACTGCGTCTTCTCGCGCTGAAAAGCATTCCGGGCTCCCTGGTCGCGCGCAACCCGTTTGGGATAGTAAACAGCACCGGGGACAGGGATGCTGTCCACAAAATGGATAGCTTTGAAAGCCTTTTTACTCCGCAGGACTACCTGTTCGCCCAGTTGGCCGAGATACATCGCCCGGCCCAGTTGATCCAGTGAAATGGTGCCGTTCAGGAAGGCATTGGCGAAAGCAAAATAGGAATCATCAGCGCGGTAGCCGATGAGGAGATCGTAATGCTTATAGTCAGGAAGGAAGGTCTCGAGAATATAGCTTTTTGCTTCTAAGGGAAGTCCTTCCGATACTGCGAAGACACGATTTTCAAGGAGGATGGACAGCCAGTTGAGAATATGGTACGGGGCTTTTGTCAGATGGCAGACGGTCAGTCCCTTCCTGTCTAGCTCGTACTGGTTGACAAATCCGTCGGAATTTTTCGGACAAGCCCATTCTTTGGCCAGTTCCAGGACCTCCGTGCAATAGAACCCCAGTCCGTAGTCGTTCTTCGGATTCCCTTCGCCATATACAGGTGTTTCGATGACCTTGTTCGATCCGTGATATAGTATCATTGCCAAAACTGACGTTATAGCGTTAGTTTTTTGGCAAATATAGGGAGTTCCCGCTGATTGGCCAAATTTTTTTTCAGGCAAGCCGATGAATGCATAGCAGTTCGTGTGCATCGGAGGGATGTAACGACGCTTTCGCTCATGTGTCGAAAAAGGGAGCTCACCCGGTCGCTTGACGGCGAACTCCTCCCTTTTACGGCCCGGGCCGTAACGGTCGTCAAACAAACGCCGTCATGCAAGCACCGCTCCCTGCACAAGCCCCACGCATGTCCCTTTTTCGACAAAATCACTCAATCGTCGTTACATCCCTCCTCCACACACTTCCAAGTCGGCTGTTACTCGGACCTGACAGATTTTCATTAAATTAGTAAGGATAAACCAAAATCAGTGAATGAAACTGACTAGTCTCTCCTTTGGGCTGCCCTTGTGCCGGATTATGGCACAGAGGATTTGGTTTTTTAGAGAGTTTGTGTAGTTTTGGTGAAAAGCTATAGACGATGGGAGACCTAAAGAGAATACGAATCGATTATTACTGGTACCGGTCCCGGAAAGGACGAGCGGAGGTACTGTTGGAGAAGAATGTGGGGACGGGCATTTATTGCGTTCCGTTCCATTATGTGACGACAGAAGATAGTATCATTGGACGACTCTCTAAGGGTAGTCTAGAGGACGATGGGGATCTTGTGATTATAGAGCACGAGATAAAGCCTTGGAAGATGAATATCGAGGACAAGGAGTGGATATCGCTTGACAGGATCAAGGAACTCAATCTTCTGCGGAATGAAACTTCCCATATAACCTGCAATATCTACCGTTTCTTTCTGCATCTATGTCCGCGTGAGAAGGAGCCTGGACTCCGTCGCCGCATTGAGGATTGGTTGGATGAAGTGAAGACCAAGGAGGCAAAAAGACGGTATAAAGCCAGGCTGCAAAGCATTCTGGACGGAACCCTCCCCGTTCTGTTAGACGCCTTTTTTGTCAAAAATCCCGATCCGGTACTTGTGCGCAAGGAGATGGAGACGCTGGAGCACTTCTGTATCCCCAAACGTAAGTCAGAATCTGTGAGTATGGGGGAGGATGTCTGCGATGAAGAAGACGCCTACCATTATAGACCGATTGACTTGAGGGCGCTGGGAGCAGAGATTAGATTCATGAGTTTTTTTCCGGATGATGAGAACTTGACGGAGGAGGTAGATTAGTAGTTCTTCTATGTCGCAATCTCCCTCTATTCAGTAATAAACTTTGGCCAGGTCGCCCACTTGTTGTCCCCTCTTCGGCTAAGGCCTGCAGGAAATCGTCCTCATTGTTTTGGTTGGCATAGTGGACGTTGTCTCCGTAGTAGTACAGGGACGTCGGGCAGTCAAGCGCTTGTTTAAAAGCGGATTTGGTGAAGTAGATTATTAGTCATTTATAAAGAAGAGAAAGGATGCTATTATATACTGTTATTGCATACTCATAGTCCCATTTGCCGTCTTTTGTCTTGCATTTAATATATCGATATCCATTTTGGCCTTGTGTAAGAAACCTTTGAAATAATAATGCCGAAACTTCATCCATTACTTCCTCTTTCGGAAGAGATATGGCCGAACATGCCAAGTAATTGGACGGACTCTTCCCGATGTAAAGTAAATAGGTTCTATCATTCAAAGGGATTTGATAACCTAGAAAAACATCCCTTCCGCGAAAATGCCTTCTCAAGAATTCTTTGTAATTGATTGTGGGCATCAATCTTTGTTTTATGGTTTCTAACTTGATTTCCTCACAGCATTCAATGATTAGATTTAGTGCACGAATATGATCTTTATTTAATTCTGCGTTAAGTTTAGAGCTAATGGATCTCGCCTTTGTGATAAGGCTGTCAACTTGCCAAAGACGCTGGTTAATGGACGTTTTAATGTTAAGCTTATGATTAAGCAATTGTATCATTAATGATTTTTCTGCCTTACGTATAGAGAATTTTCCTTTAAGATAATCAATATACTGATTTATAGAGCTTTTTAATGGGATCTGCCGATGCATATGGTTAACGATTGAAGTCGCTTTGTCAGTCAACCAAGGTAATACTTCATAGCGGTATGAAAGGTCAAAGAAGCGAGGCTCGAAAGGCTCTTTATAATCCTCCCCATTATCTAGTTGCCAAGTCTGTTTAAACTCTTTTTCGATACCTTCTGCCGAAAGATAAAGAACGTATATTTGCTCTACCGAGAAGCCACTTTGGCAGAGATGGCTTATATACCGAGCTATCTGGTGAGATTGATCTCCTGCTTCATTAATCTTATTCTCAAAGATGATAGCATACTTCCTTTCTTCCCATATCAGAAGATCTATTCTACCTGAAGTCTTATCACAATAAAACTCGGATTTAAATAAAGGGGCATCAATGCAGATACTTGACCAACTCTCCGATTGGCTCTTTTCTTGAATATAGCTAATCAGACTCTTTAGAAAAATGTAGTCTTCTTGATTATGGAATCGAAGTATTTTTTCCAAAATCCTCGTATGTGCGTTCTCGCAGATTTTCTTTTTTGCCCCAGATAAATCATTCCTTTGTCCATCATCGTGCATATGAACCTCTTCAAGAAGATTGATTTGATAGGGCTGGTTTTCCATTCGCTTATTGTATTCAGCGATGACGTCGTCAATGATTTTGAGGGTTTCTTCCATATTTGCAAATTGGTTTCGATTCATACAAATATACTGAATAATATCGGAGATCGCAATTCCTTAATCATCAATTCTCCAAACGGTTACCCGTCCTTCCTTAACGTGAGAGTAGCGATCGATTGCGTCGACCATATGGTAGTCTGGCCAATCGAAGTCTTCATAGTCAGAATCGCCATTTCCGCCGTAAAAGAAGTACTCCGGCAAAGAGCCCATAATAACCGTGCGGCCCAATGGAGAGTTAAAGTCGCGAAAATCTGTCCAGTTAAAGCCGAAACCTGTGCCGGGCTGAATGATGGCCATTGCCTTGGGCTTGATGTGGTTGGCGATATAGAGACCGGCGTAGGCAGCGGCTCCTTCAGCGCCCAGGAAGAGTAGCGAGAAGCGTTCCGGGCCATGAAGGTCTCCGTACTTTTCATCACGCTCGTATACTGCCCAGCGGGCAAATGGTTTCCAGATGTCTCGATAGCGGTTGTATTCAGTCGGATCTATGCCCTGTGGTGCTTGAACCGGGTGGTCAGCCCCAATTTCGGTGAGCGTCAGCGCACGGGTGGCAAGGAGATGGTAGCCCCGGAAATCATTAAGATGCGCTTTGAGCCTTTCTTCCCCTGCGGCATAGTCGACATAGACGAAACTGCAGATGTTTAGCTGAGGGAAGTGCTGGTTGCAATAGCGAATGACGTCCCCGTCGAGGTCGCAAGCGGGATAATAAAGGGAGTTTTCCAACATCTGTCGAAGCGGGAATACGCCGCTTTCGATTTCGTTGACAGTCAGAGAGAGAAGGTAGTTGATTTCCATTTTTTTCACAGTTATTCATTTGTTGGGATTTCGAAAAGATTTAATAATGTCGTAGGCGATTCCGATCGGAACCGCCAAGACGAATAGCAGCATCCCCACTGCCAAGATGAGCGGCAGGAGGGCGAGGATCAGGAGGATCAAAAGAGTGGTGCCGAAAGTGTCCGAGCACCACTCGCATATTTCAAGTATTTTTTCCATGGGCTTAAAATCCGATGGCCCGGCGGAAGGGGCGGTTGGCAATTGTTTCTTCGTCGCAGTAGTGACGGATGGCTGCGAAATCCGGCTCGGAGCCGTTGAGGATGGCGTCGAGGTTTCGTTTACGGGCGATATTCTCGATTTGACCGCCACTGAAATCGTAGCTGGTAGCCAGTTGAAGAGCCTCTCCTTCGGAGAGTTCCGGTATGATGGAACGCCAGATAGAGGCGCTTACCTCAGTGCAGGGCTTGTCGAAACGGATCTTGAAAAGGAAACGACGGTCAAAGGCTGGATCGAGGTTGGAGGTAAGGTTGGTAGTGGCGATGAGGATACCACTGAAGCGTTCAAGTTCCTCCAGGAAGATGTTCTGCAGTCCATTTTCCATTTTCTCGGTGGAGTTACGGACGTTCTCGAAACGCTTGCAGAGGAAGGCGTCGGCCTCGTTGAGCAGGAGGATCGGCGAAAGAGGGTTTTCCTCGTTCGCTTTCCGGTAGTCGCGGAAGAGCCGGCGGGCGTTCTGCTCGGATTCGCCAATCCATTTGCTGAGGATCTGGGCAATGTCTGCGCAGAGAACTTTTCGGCCCGTAGCCCGGGCGAGTTGGAGGGCCGTTTCGGTCTTTCCGGTGCCGGGTGCTCCGAAGAAGAGGCAGGTGAAGCCGGTGCGCATACCTTTAGCCTCCATCGATTCAAAGACGCGGTGCAGGTTGTCGGGGCTCAGGAGCGCGGAAAGACGCTGAACCTGCTGCTTTTCGGTTTCATTGTAGAAGAGTTCCTTGGGCGTGTACTTGGCGCTGTCCTCGAGCCAGATGCTCTTGTGCCCCTCAAAAGGGGTGGCTTCTTTCAGGCAGTCTTCAACGATGTCGTCACGGATCTTGAATTGACCTTCCTCGATCAGCCCGTCGACCGAAACCTCTTCCAGGATTTTATACTTGAAAAGATCGAGGCAGCTGTGGCAGTTCTCCAACCAGAAGATGGCTTCATCATAGCTGGAATCATCGGCAAAATAGTCTCGTACATCGACGACCGAAAACTGGTTGCCGTGGAAACGGGCTCCGTAGAGGGCAAGATAGAAAAGGTACCGTTCCTGATCCGGCAACTTGAGGGGTACGATATGCTTGGTAAAGGCCATGCCCAGGCTGGACTCCGGATTGCTGCGGATCAGCAGGTCGGCCTCTTCAACAAACAGATCATCGGCCATCTGCCTACGGTACACCTTTCCCAGGTACCGCTTGATTTTCGCAAGTTGGGCTTCCGTGCACATACCCTTCGGGTCTGTCCGTGTGTAAGCCTTGTTTTTCATCAACGCGGCCATCGCCTCGGCAGGAATGGATATCTTCTCCTCGGAGATGCGCAGGTAGCCCTTCTTGCGAAGAGCAAGGAACTCGTCGGCGTGCGACATAAGTTCCAGATAGGAGCAGCCGACCGCATCGGCAATCTCGCGGAAGGAGGTCCGCTTCCCGGCCGCTCCTTCGACGGAGAGTCCGAGCAGCGCCGACTGCAGGGCTGTCAGCCCGAGTGCCTCACGGAGCATACTGATTTCTTTTTGGATGCTCTCGGCGCTGTCGAGAGCAGAATCGAACAGGTTGAGTTCGGAGTTTTTAATATTGGTGACGATGGTGTTGAGGGCGTTGAGAATGTTTTGTTCCATATAATAAATGCTGGGTTTATTCTGTATTATAATGAATTGCAGGGTTTGTTGTTTGTAAATGTAATTTATTGAATACTAATGGAATTCGCATGGCGAAAGGGGCGCGTCCATGGTTCTGAACACGTAAGAGTGAATTTGAAAAAATGTCAAAGAACGAGCAGGCGGCTATTTCACCACCTTAGATTCGATATTTCACAAATCTTTTTAATATGTATGTGTAGGGGATTTTTTTGTTGGGATGAAGGTATAGCAAATAACTTACACTTCCAAATAATAGCCATCAGTTATTGCCAATTTATGGCAAAAATGCTATTTTTGTATTGATTATAGTTGATATCCTGTATGGCACACAACGACTTCAAACGATATATCTGGCTTATAGAACTGCTGCATAGGGTTGACGGGGCTTCTTTCGCCGACATTGATGATGCTTGGCAAGATGACCCCTTGCTGAATCCTGTTGGCGCACCACTGCCGGTCAGAACTTTCTACAATCACATCAATGCCATCAAAGAGATATTTGACCTTGAGATTACCCAATCCAAGCGAGACAGGAAATACCGAGTCACGAACTACTACGGGAGAGTACAGGAGGAGATTGTGTCCTACCTTTCGCTCAACGCCACGATCAATCGTTACAAGGATTTGCGGGGGAGGGTTTTGGGAGAAGAAGAGCCGCGTGTGGATCAGCATTATCTCCAGCTGATATGTCAAGCCATGCATGAGGGAAAGAAGGTCCGGCTGGAATACAGGAAGTACGGTGACGCTTATCCAAAGGATAGGCTACTGTCTCCCTATTGTTTGAAGATGTTCAAGCGTCGCTGGTACCTGCTTGCGAAAGAGGGAGAGTATCTCAAGACCTTTGCGCTTGATGACAGATCCTCCGGTATCGAGATCCTGGATGAGGCATCCGACTGTCCTGTCGGTTTTGATGCGCAGACCTATTTTCGTGATACCTTCGGCATTCGGAACGCACCTGCCAGGAAAGTGATCGTAAAAGCGTACGGTCATGAGGCGGACTATTGGCGGTCTTGTCCTTTGCATCCGTCCCAGCAGGAAATCGAGACGGAGAACGACTACGCGGTTTTTTCTCTGAAAGTCGGAACAGATGCCTGGGAATTCGTTCAGGAACTGCTATCCCGCGGGGACCGGATAGAGGTTCTCAAACCTCAGTCATTGAGAAAAGAAATAGCTCGTTACATTGAGGTGATGAGAGGAAGGTATGCTGAGTATTAGAACTAGAATTGCCCCTCGATTTAATCTCATTTGTTGGACGCGAAACGGATGAATCATCCATTTCATGCCTTTCACGTCAGCAGATCAGGGTTATTTGAAGGATTTGAGGCCGCGAAAGGGACCAAACGGCGCTCTCATCCGTTTCGCGCCCAACGATCCCGCCCAAGACTTCCAGAAGTCTGTACTAAGACGATAAAAAAGGGGCTCGCGCCCCTTTTTTAGTACCCCAGGTTCTCCCCGTTGAGGATGCGGCCGAAGTACCAGAGGTGGAGTTGGAGGGCGTAGTCCCAGTATTTCCAGGAGTGGGTGCCGGGGGAGTAGATTTCGAGGTAGGGGATGCCCAGTTCCTTGCAGCGTTCGCAGAAGGCGCGGTTGCTGGGGTAGAGGCTGTCGTCGTAGCCACAGCTGACCAGGATGAGTTTGTCGGTGCCTTTGGCGTTCTCGAGCCGGTTGATGGCCGACTCTTTGTCATGCCGCTTATTTTCAGGGGTATAGGGGCCGATCAGTTCCGAGAGGCCGAGCCGGCCGCGCTCGGAATTCAGGTCGAGCACGCCGCTCATCGAGCCGGCGCCGCGGAAGCGGCTGATGTCGTCGAGGAAGAGGTTGATGGCGCCGTGGCCGCCCATCGACAGGCCGGTGATGAAGGTTTTCTCCGGCTTGAGGTAATACTTCTTCATCAGGGTGGGGTAGAGCTCCTGGTCGAAGAATTTCCGCCACTGGCGCTTGTAGGGATCGTCCGCATCTACGTACCAGCTGTCATAGAAGCCGTCGGGGCAGATGATCAGGAAACCGGTCTGGTCGGCCAGTTTCTGGAGTTCGCATTTGTCGCTCCAGTTGCGGTAGCAGCCGGCCCAGCCGTGCAGCAGGAAAAGGGCGGGCGCGGGGTCCGGCTCGCCGCAGCATTCCACGCAGTATTCCGGGGCATAGTTGGCTTCGATCTGCTGCGGGATGAAGACCAGGATGGAGTCGTTCTCGTGCAGGTTGGGCGAGGTGATCACGACGAGGTCCTGGGCGCTTGCCGCCAGGGACAGGCCCGCGAGCAGGAGGGCGCAGACGATTTTTTTCATATTCCGGAGTTTTTTCGTAATTTTACTACTTGACTGGTTTTGCAAATTTATGAAAAATTATCGGATCTATATCTGTTTTATCATCGTTGCGACCCTGATGATCGTGCTGTGGCCCAAGGAGGGAAAATTCCAGTACGAGTACCAGAAAGGACGTCCCTGGGTCTATGAGACGCTGATCTCGCCGATCGATTTTCCGATTCTCAAGACCGAGGCTGAAATGTTGAAGGAGAAAGAGGACCGGGCTTCCGAAACGATCGCCTATTACAGTTATGATCCGTCGGTGGCGGCTCCCCGGCTCGAATCGTTCGGCCACAAGGCCGTTGAACTCAAACTCGACGAAGACCTTACCCGGGAACTATATACCCATCTGAGCGAAGCCTACGAGCGGGGCATCGTCTCGGAACTCGTCGCGGACGACCTGTCCGACCAGGTCATCTCGGTCAAGCGCGACAAGCGGATCACCGAGATGCCCGCCGCGGATGTTTTCGACATCGAACGGGTGTTCCTCGTGCTCAAGTCAGACCTGGTCTATGACTATCCCGAGATGGACATCGATTCCGTCGCCGCGCAGCTCGATCTGCGCTCGTTTATCGTGCCGAACCTTTTCTTCGACGAGAACACCACCCGGATGGTCCACCGCGAGGCCGTCAACTACATTTCGCCGACCAAAGGCATGGTCTATGCCGGACAGCTCATCGTCTCGGAAGGCGAGATCGTGACCAGCGACATCTGCCAGATCCTCGATTCCTACAAGGCGGAATACAAGCTGAGCTACGGCTATTCGGGGTCGCCGAACGCCCTGCTGGCCAGTCATGTACTGCTGGCCCTCTGTGTGCTGGCCCTGTTCTTTTTCTCCTTGTATTTCATCGACCGCCGGCTGTTGACGGACCTACCCAAGCTGATCTTCCTGCTGCTGATGCTGCTGATCGCTTTCCTGGGTGTAGTCATCCTGTTTCGGGTGGACCAGCGGCTGCTCTATCTCTTCCCGTTCGCCGTGACGGTGCTTTTCATGAGTGCCTTTTTCCGCGACGAGGTGGCCTTCGCCGTTTTTGCGGTGACCATCATCCCGCTGCTCCTGATTCCCGAGAACGGCGTCGAGCTGTTCCTGATCAACCTGATCGCCGGAGCCGTGGTGCTGTTTGCCTACAGCCGCCTCAGCCGGGGCTGGCTGCAGTTCCTCAACGCGATTTTTATCTTCCTGGCCATGGCACTGGTGAACCTGGCCTTCAAACTGGGAGCGGGCGACCTGTCGTATGCCATCAAGTCGGCCAACTTCCTGTTCCTGGGCGTCAATGCCATCCTGGTGATCATGCTCTATCCCTTTGTCTTCCTGTTCGAGAAGATTTTCGGGTTCGTGTCCTATTCGCGGCTGTGGGATCTGTCGGATACCAGCAACAAGCTCCTGCAGCAGTTGCAATACAAGGCGCCGGGTACGTTCCAGCATTCGCTGCAAGTGGCCAACCTGGCCGAGTACGCGGTACGTGAAATCGGCGGCGATGCGATGCTGGTGCGCGTAGGCGCCCTCTACCACGACATCGGCAAGATGGAGAATCCGATGTGTTTCATTGAGAACCAGGCCGAAGGTGTCAACTACCACGCCGGCCTCACGCCCGAGGAGAGTGCCCGGGCCATTATCCGGCACGTAGATGACGGTATGGCGCTGGCCCGCAAGGGCAGGCTTCCTGCCGTGGTGTCCGACTTCATCGCCTGCCACCACGGGAAATCGCTTACGCTCTATTTCTACAACGTCTATTGCAATGCGGGCGGAGACCCTGCCAACAAGGAGCCCTTTACCTATAATGGCCAGTTGCCGCGCACCAAGGAGCAGGTGGTCGTGATGATGGCGGATGCCGTGGAGGCGGCCTCCCGCACGCTGAAAGATTATTCCGAGGAAAGCATCTCCGCGCTTGTGGAGCGGATCATGACCAACCGCTTCGACGATTCACAGCTCGCGGAAGCCGACATCTCGATCCGCGACATCAATAGCGTAAAAGAGTCGTTCAAGCGTTACCTGCAGCAGATTTACCACGCCCGGATCGCTTACCCGAAGCGCCAGCAAACGACAGGACAAGGAGCATAACCAGGAGTGCCAGGAAAGCGTAAGATGCGATGCGCCCGGTCAGGTCACCGTGCTTGACGAAGGGCGTCAGGGTGTCATTGCCGTTCACCGTACCTCGCAGCGTAGTTTCCACCCACCAGCCCGTGGTGGCGTGCACGTCGCCTTTTTGGTCAATCAGACCTGAGGTGCCCGTATTGGCTGCCTGGACGACGTCGCGGCGGTTCTCGATGGCCCGCAGCCGGGCAAAATTGAAGTGCTGGTGATAGCCCGGCGTGTCGCCCCACCAGCCGTCGTTGGTAATCACGGCCAGGAAGTTGGCCCCTTTGCGGGTTGCCACGCGCGACCAGTCGCCGTACACCGACTCGTAACAGATCATTACGCCAACCTTCCGTCCGTCGCCGCCCGGAAGGGCGTCCATCTCATCCTGCGTGCCGTAACTGCTGCTCGAACCGCCGAACTTCTGGATCAGGCGGCCCAGGAAAGGGAATACATACTCATAGGGGATGATCTCCACGCCCGGCACGAGTTTCGACTTGACGTAAGAGCCGTAAAGGTTCTGCGCGTCCAGCACCATGGCCGTATTGTAGACATCGACCCACTGGCCTTCCCCCTGCGGGCGGGCGCTGCGCGAGGGCTTGGCCTTCGTCTCGAATCTGCGGTAGGTGAGGGCCCCCAGCAGCATATTGGTTCCGGGATGCCCGGCCAGGAACGCGCGGTAACGCATATAGGAAGGGTTGGTCTCCGGATGGTCGATATCGATGTTGTAGGTGAAGGTCTCCGGTGTGATGACATAGCGCGTGTCGGGCGTCATCTCTTTTTCCATCAGCTGCACCAGGCGGTAGTCCAGACCGCTCTGCGGTTCGACGCCGTATTTGTGGAACGGGTCGATGTTGGGCTGGACCACGACCACTTCGAACGGGTCGTCGGATTCCTGATAGGTCGCATACCGGATCTCCGAGCAGAGAACCGGCACGAAGACCAGCAGCGCTGCGGAGACGGTGCTCCAGCGTCGCTGCGTCTGGGTGGTACTGGTCAGCACCAGGAAAACCAGCATGTTGCAGAGCAGGATCCAGGCGGAGCCGCCCACGGCGCCTGTGACCTCATACCACTGTACGAGGCGGGTTGAGGTGGCGAAGGCGTTGCCCAGGCAGAGCCAGGGCCAGGAGAGTTCGATCTCGAAATAGACGTGCTCCCACGCAAGCCAGGTCACGATGAACAGGAGCAGGGATTCGAGTCTGGCGGCGAAGGGCCGCTTTTCGTGCCGCCGGATGACTTTGGCGCCCCAGCGATAGATTGCGAAGACGGCCGCCATCTGGAGGGCGTTGAGGATGATCGCGGCGATGGCGCCCGGGCCCGAGACGAACCAGATCCAGAAAGTGGTGGCGATGTTGAACGCCAGGAACGCGCAGAAGTAGTACCAGAAGGCGTGGCGGACCTTGTGCGCGCGGAGCAGTTCGTCCAGGAAAAACAGGGGCACGAACGCGACGAGGGAGAGGAAACCCAGGTGCGGCACCAGGAACGGAAGGCTCATCAGCAGCGCGAAACCGGCGGCCAGGAGCCATAGTCCGCCTTTGGGATATTTGTCGGGAGAGGATGCCATGTTGCAGTCAATCAGTAATGACAGACAAAGATAGGTTTTTTGATGGAATAATGGTATATTTGTCCCCGCTTAGAAGATTATGGTTCTGTTTTTCCTCAAGGCGCTCCTCGTCGGTCTGACCGCGGCCATCCCCCTTGGCCCGCTGGGGATTATGTGCATCCAGCGGACGCTCAGCAAGGGGCGTTGGGCGGGTTTCGCCGTGGGCCTCGGCTCGTCGGTAGCCGATACGTTCTATGCCACCATCGCCTTGCTCTCGGTCTCTTACATCAGCCAGTTCCTCGACCGGAACCGCATCTGGGTAATGCTGATCGGCGGCGCCATCGTGCTTGGCATCGGCCTGCAGATCGCCTTGAAGAATCCGATCAAGGACCTTCGGCGCCCGATTGCCGGCTCGCTCAGTTCCCGGCGGGCCCGCGACCTGCTGAAAGGTTTCCTGATGACCATCACCAATCCCGGCGCCCTGGTGCTGATGCTCGGTCTGTTCGCCTTCTTCGGCCTCGACCTGGGCGACGGCAGTCATCCGGAGGCGGCGGGGTTCGTCTTGGGAGGTATCTTTCTGGGAACGGCGGCCTGGTGGTTCCTGCTCAGCAGCGGGATCAGCCTTTTCCGGAAACGCTTCCGCTTGCGGCAGATCATCGCCATCAACCGCATCTCCGGTATCCTGATCGCTGTCATCGGCCTGTCTTCCCTGGCGGAAGGTCTGGCCCAGCTTATTTTTCATCAGTCCTTATTGGGTTAGGCTATGGGACTTTTCATCAAGAAAAAGACGAAAGCGGCGCTCGACCGCAAGAAAGTGGTGGTCAGCCACGTCGTGCTGGCTGTCTGCATCCTGCTGATGGCCATCAATGTGGGTGGATTCATCTTCTTCCCGCGCCTGATGGCGCCCATGTCCATCCTGCTGTCAAACGCGATTACGCTGATTCTGGCCATCATCGCCTTCCGCCCCATCAACGCGCTGATCGAGAACCTGCTCGAAAAGCGGCAGCAGGAACTGCTCGAGCAGCAGCAGATCGAGCACGAACTGGAGCAGAAAGTGGATTTGCTGGAAAGCCGTAACCGCGAGCTCGAGAACAAACTCGACACGCGCGCCCAGACGGAAGGCTCGCCTGCGGACATCGACTTCACCTTCAAACTCGAGCAGATGGAGTATGCGAAGAAAGGGTATGTGGTCAAGGAAGAACCGCTGGAATCCTTCGCTTCGGACGACCGTTTCAAGGGCATGATTCCCGACGTGGGCCTGTTCAACAAGATGCTCGACGCCCTGATGATGAAGGACCAGGGAGTCCGCAAGGTCTTGTATATCAAGAAATACTACTATAAAGTGTCCATCGGCCTGGATTTCAACCGCATCAAGTTCACCTTCGCGGACGACCAGCTGCTCTTCTCCGGTGTGAAGTTCAGCCGGCTGCACGACATCAGCAGCGAGCTGGAACCCGATACGGACGACATCGACCACTGCTGGATCCTCAATACGCTCGACGGCTGGGCGGAAATCAAGCATTCCAATTACTACGACACCTTCAAGGACGCCTACACCCGTATGCAGGAGGCAGAGACACGTGACAGTCTCGAGGCTGAAGTGGAAAGCCTCTGCCAGCAGTACACCAACATCTTCCGCCGCAACATCCAGGCACGGTTCCCCCAGGCCGGTTTCGTGGAAAGCATCGAAGACAGCGACCGCAGCTGGTACGCCCTTCGTGAAGGAGGCCAGTACCGGATGGTCCGCGATATTGCGGCCAACATGCTGATGCTGACCAACGTGATCGGGGAGACCAAGCAGATTGAAGAACAGGGTCGTCTCTAGCAGAATTTGACAAAAAAATCAAAGATTGCGAGGAATTTCAAAAAGTTTGCTATATTTGCAGTCCCAAAGCCAAACGGCCGGGAAAAAAGGTCCTTTAGCTCAGCTGGTTTAGAGCGCCTGCTTGACAGGCAGGAGGTCAGCAGTTCAAATCTGCTAAGGGCCACAACTGAAAAACGCAAGTGATTGATTTGTAATCGCTTGCGATTTTTGTTTTGTCTTTTTGCACCACGGTTGCACCACGCAGGCGATAGTACACTTGATTTCTTGTCCTGTCCCAATCTGGATACGGGACACGTGGGACATATTTGGACATATGGGACACAACTATTACTGGTAGTATAACCATGCGAACGATGTTTGAGTCCATATAGGTCGTATTGTCAAAAATTGGAAAAGTGATAATTAAATCGTATATTGGACAACTAAATCAAAATCAAATGAAAAGAGTTGCCCTTCTTTTTGCAGTTATTGCTGCATCTGCCCTTTCCTTTTCATCATGTGAGAAAGCGACTGTCTTGTCTGTGGACCAGCAATTGTTGACTTTTAATGAGTCTGGAGGCTCCCAAATCATATCTCTAACCGCAAATAAGCCTTGGACCGCTTCGTCAGATCAAGGTTGGTGCAAAGTGACGCCATCTGGAGGAGAAGATGCGGCAAATAGCCGTATTTCGATTAACTGTGATCCGAACACAACATACGATACCAGATATTGCAATATCACATTCACGTGCGCTGAGTTGACGAAAACTGTATCTGTCACTCAGGACGAGAGTGAAGGCATGCTCATTTCCCAAACCGATTTTGATATTTCCAACGAGGCCCAGCAAGTCAGCGTTGAGATCAAGGCCAATGTGAAATTCTCTGTGGCGGTAGATGATGCGTGCAAGAATTGGATTCGTCATAGCGCCACAAAGGGCCTTACCACAAGTACTGTGATTCTGGATATATCCAAAAACGAGGACTATGATGGTCGTGAAGGTCACGTGACGATCAGCCAGACTGACGGATCTCTCTTCTCAACGATCAAAATCAAGCAGAGCCAGAATAACGGCTTATTTATCACGACGCCGGAATATGAGCTCTCAAACGAAAGTCATCAGCTAAGTGTCGAAGTAAAGTCCAACGTCAGCTTTGAGGTAGCGTCTGGTGCCAGTTGGATCAAGTATGTCGAGACAAAATCTTTGAATACTTCTTTCATTGTCCTGGAAATTGAAGCAAATCAAGACTACGACAAGCGTGAAGGCAAGGTCGTTGTGAAACAGAAGGGTGGTGGTCTCGAGGACATGATAACAATCAAACAGGACCATAATTATGGCCTGCTAATTTCCAAGACAGAGTATGAATTGAGTAATGTGGCGCAGACCATCGATGTTGAAATAAAGCATAACGTAGATTTCGATGTAGTCATACCGGCTGATTGTAAGGGATGGATCTCAAAGGTAAACACAAAAGGGCTGGAAACAAGTACATTGACATTCTCGGTAGCAAAGAACGAATCTTACAACAACCGTGAAGGCAGCATTACTTTCAAGCAAAAGAACGGGCCATTGAGTGGTACTGTTAAAGTGACCCAGGCACAAACCGACAGCATTCAGGTTGAAAAAGAATTGTATACCATTGACCATAAAGGTGGAAATGTCGAAGTCAACGTCAAAGCCAATGTGGACTACGAATCGACTGTTGAAGACGCGGCAAAAGACTGGTTGTCTGTAGTTGGAACGAAGGCTATGGATCCATCGAAGATTACGCTCAGTGTGACCGCCAATGAATCAGAACAACCTCGGGAGGGTAAGGTCTATGTCAAGCAACCTAACGGCTCTGCGGAAACTTCATTTACTGTGAAGCAGACGGGCAAGAATACGATAACTGCCGCTTTCCATGACTTTGCGGCTTCGTCTGTGGGAGACACATTCGTTATTGACGTAGAGTCTACTGTTGAAATAGAGGTAGTGATTCCTAAGGACGCCACCTGGCTAACTCAGGTCACCACAAAAGCGGCCACTACAAAGACGTTAACCTTCCAGGTTGCGACGAACAAGATGGCAAAAGCTCGTGTGGCTACAGTTCAGTTTGTCAACCAAAAAGAAGGGCTGTCGGATACCGTCCGTGTTGAGCAGAATCCGGTCAATGTCCCTATCAGTAATGAAATATTATACACTTCAACGGATGGGTCTATTGTGACCCCTTTTCAAGCTGATGCTTTTGGTTCAACAATTGTCTCTAATACTGTTATTGACGGGAAAGGTTCCATCCGTTTTGAAAAGCCGTTGAAATTAATGGGCGAAAAGGCTTTTTACAATCGTCTAAATCTCAAATCTATTGTTTTGCCAGAAGGATTGGTCGAGATACGAGGGTCGGCATTTGACAATTGCATTTGGATGGAGACAATCACTTTACCGTTGACTATTACTACTTTAGGTAATTCTGTTTTTAGGAATTGTCGTTCAGTAGTCTTTATTAATCTCCCTTCTATCACGGGCGGGATTCCACATGAATCTTTTATGGGTTGCTCAAACCTTCAAACTGTTGTTCTACCAACTTCTTTATCCGGAGACATCGGGACGAGCGCATTCAGTCAATGCTCCAGTTTGCTTTCAATTGTTATTCCCAACGGGGTTCGATCTTTGGGCTCCTATGCTTTTTATCGTTGTTCTAGTCTATCTTCAATACGAGTTCCTGAAGGCGTTGAAGAGATTTCTTGGGATTGTTTCCGTGAGTGTACGAAGTTGAAAGAGATTACTCTTCCCAGTACTCTTACATCAATTGGGGATGCAGTATTTAATAGCTGTGTCTCTATTAAAGAGATAAAACTCCCAGACGGATTAACGGAATTAGGAGGTGGAGTCTTTCAAGATTGTACAAATTTGTCCGGAATTGAAATCCCGGATGGTGTAGCTCAGATTAAAGCATCCTCCTTTAGCAGTTGCGTCAACCTTACTTCTATCAAGCTACCCAGCCATTTAACGAAACTTGATTTATATGCATTAGATAGAACAGGCCTTAAATCTGTTTCTATTCCTAACAGCGTAATAGAAATTGGGCCATGCGCCTTTGAAGAATGTAAACAGTTAGAAACAGTCTCTCTTTCTAGTGCAATTACGACCATTTCGAATAACACTTTTGCCGGTTGTTCCGCACTAAAGACTATCACACTTCATGAAGGCCTTTTAAGCATTGAAAAAGAAGCATTTTCCGGATGTGAAAGTCTTACTTCGATTAAGATACCTGCAAGTGTGAACAATTTGGGGAGCGGAGTTTTCGGAGGTTGTAAAAAACTCGCAAGTGCGAATATTCCAACAGGAATCAGAGTCCTTCAGGCTGGCTTGTTCCAATCTTGTTCAAGTCTGAAAAGTATAGAGATCCCTAACTCTATTGAGCGGATTGAAGACCGGGTTTTCTATTCATGCGAAGAGCTTACATCAATAAAGATTCCTGAGAGTGTTCTTTACATCGGTAACGATGTATTCAGAGACTGTCATAGTTTAACAAGCGCTAATATCCCTAAAGGAATCACATCCATAAGTGCTGGCCTATTTTGGGGGTGCACTAGTTTAAAAACCATTGAGATTCCTAATTCTATAGAGCGCATTGGAGAATGGGCGTTCTCGGGATGTAAAAGTTTAACAGCTATTGTCATTCCCGAGAAAGTCACATTCTTGGGCACGAATGTCTTCCATAGCTGCATCGGCTTAACCAAGGCCACCGTTCTTCCGAAGACTCCGCCCACATGTGAGAATAACGGAGCATTCTACAACACTAATGAATGCCCTATCTACGTACCCAAAACTTCGGTTGAAACTTATAAAAAGACTGGCTTCTGGAAGGAATGGGCACACCGAATTCAAGCAATTCCGTAACGGTTTGGCATAAGGAAATGCGGCTCCTCATAATTGAGGGGCCGCATGTGTTTTAGAACAACCCGCATCAATCTTGATTCATCATGCTTTCGATGGCCTCTTCATATGATTCCCTATCGTCCATCAACATTCCGTTGTTCACGCCCAGAGCTTCATAGTTGATGTAAAGGGGACGCTTACACACAGAGTACAATGACAAATATACAATATATAACAACGGAATGCAAAATATCAGAGTGTACAATACGTTCCATCCTATGGAGATGACTTGACGTTAGGTTTTACCTATTCTTTGATGGCTATCGGAGAATAATGATTAAATTTGCCTTAACAATAGCGTCGCATTGATGGCTAAAGAAAACACCCATATCTTTCCGCTCGCCGGAGAATATCCTTCGCAGTTTGCGGAGCGGATGGGACGTGTGTATGCCGAAGCCTCTGTCCAGAAGGATAAAAAGAACAAGGGGCAATTTTTCACGCCACTGCCCATTTCCTGCTTCATGGGCAGACTTGCAACGCCCCGTGGACACAAATCGGTATCGGTCCTTGATCCCGGTTGCGGAATGGCCATTCTTTCGTGCGCCTTGATTGAACATCTCATCGAGACATCATCCTTAAAGCGGGTTTCGCTCACAGTTTACGACACGGATACTGCTGTTCTCCCTTTTACGGAGGAAGTCTTGCAGTATTTAGTAACCTGGTGCGCAGACAAAGGGGCAGAACTGACTTACCAGGTTGAAAAGAAAGATTTTGTGCTTGAGAATTATGGGTGTCTAGATGACGGCAATTTGTTGTTTGGTGGACCGGAAAACGGGGTGAAATATGATTACATCATCTCAAACCCGCCCTATTTCAAACTTGGAAAAGAAGATTCCAGGGTGAAGGCCTGCCCCCAAGTTGTGGATGGCTCAGCCAACATCTACGCACTTTTCATGGCCATTTGTGCGAAGCTGCTCAAGGAAGATGGGCAGATGATCTTCATCACACCGCGAAGTTTCGCATCGGGGCTGTATTTCCAGAAGTTCCGCGATTTCTTATTCAGGAATGTCCATATCGACTTCATCCATCTATTCAACACCCGAAAGGATACCTTTGCCAAAGATGAGGTGCTTCAGGAACTGGTGATCATGCGGATGCATCCAGCTCGTAACGAAGAGGATGTCGTTGTTTCATACAGCCAGGGCATCCGGGATCTGGATCATCCTTCCGAAAAGCGCTACACGGCCAAAGATATCGTGGATGTGGATAGCAAGGAGAAAGTGGTGTATCTGCCGGTGGATGGAAAGGACGAGGCTATTCTGGCGCTGTTCCGTTCCTGGGACGGGACGATTGAGAAGTACGGCATCAAGATTTCAACCGGGCCGGTGGTAGCTTTTCGGTCATACGACGCCATCGTCGCAGAGCCAGGAGAGGACACGGTACCCCTATACTGGCTTCATAATGTGGTGAAGATGCTTTGCGACCACCCTGTACAAAAAAAAGATCGCGGCCAGTATATTCGAGTGACACCCGAGAGCCGCTCGTCGCTGCTCCCCAACAAGAATTATGTGCTGCTGCGTCGGTTTAGTTCGAAGGATGACGAAAGCCGCCTGGTGGCTGCGCCATATTTCGGCAATATGACGCAATACGAATTTGTGGGAATTGAGAACAAATTGAACTATATATACAGGCCGAAAGGACATCTACGTCGGGATGAGGTAATGGGGCTATCGGCACTGCTCGACAGCGAAGTGTTTGATGCATATTTCCGGACATTCAATGGGAATATCAATGTGAGTGCGACAGAGTTGCGGATGATGCCCCTTCCTCCGATTGAAACGATTCGGGAAATTGGGCGTAAGATTATTTTAAAGAACAACTATTCAATCGATTATATCAACGATTTGGTATTAGAAACCTTTAGCATTCATTGACGATGAGCAAGATTACTGAAGCACAAGAGATTTTGAAAGCATTGGGCCTGCCGGTAGCACAGCAGAATGAGATGTCTGCGCTGACTTTATTGGCTCTTTGTGATATCCGAGAAGAAACTCCATGGTCTGAGGCAACACGTGGAAGCAAGCGGATTACGAAAGAGATCATGGCCTTTGTCAATGAAGTATACAAGACGGATAGCCCGTATGCCCCCAATACCCGGGAGACCTTCCGGCGGCAAGTGCTGCATCAGTTCTATCAAGCAGCTGTCGTTGATTATAATCCTGACAACCCGAATCTCCCTGTCAATAGCCCAAATGCACATTACGCCGTTACGGAGGAGGCATTGGAAGTGATACGTTCATACGGAACACCTGAATGGGAAAATAAAGTCAACCAGTTTGGGGTTGAATCTGTCATCTTGCGGCAAAAGTATGCTGGAGAACGTGAGTTTCACAAGATTCCGCTGATGATCGAAGGCAAAGAGTATATGCTTTCTCCTGGCGAGCACAACGAGCTTCAGGCTGCGGTCATCGAGGATTTCGCGCCCCGGTTCGTGCCAGGTGGCCAGTTGCTCTATATCGGAGACACGGAGGATAAGAATCTGTATATGAACGAAGAGAGGCTTACGGCCTTGCATATTCCCATTACAGAGCACTCAAAGTTGCCGGACATCGTAATCAGCGACAATGAGCGAGGCTGGCTGTTCCTGATAGAAGTCGTCACCTCCCATGGCCCGGTTTCACCGAAACGTGTGACGGAGTTGGAAGAGTTTACGAAAGACAGTCCTTACGGAGTCGTGTATGTCACGGCCTTCCCGAATGCCAAAGAGTTCAAGAAACACGTGGACAGCATTGCATGGGAAACTGAAGTATGGCTGGGCGATAAGCCTGACCACATGATCCACTTCAACGGAGACCGTTTCATTGGTCCTCGGAAGTAACCAGAGATCTTTTATACGGCGGTTTCTCCTCTATTAGCTCAAGATACTTCTTGAGGTGGCGGTTTTTTTTATCTCGATATCGATAACTTGAGATAGGCTCAAATAATTGATAATTAGCTGATATAAAGCATATAATATGCCTATAACATATCCCATAGAAAATCGGCCAAAATGAGCAGTTTTTGCTGAATTTGGCCGATTTTTGCCAACATATTCGTGGGTATCCAATTCGGCGGACGTCTGCCGAATGTTCCGCCAAAGATGCTCAAAAAAACAAACTTTGGCGGAACATTTTTTGAGATGACGAGGCGGAAATTATATCAGTTCTAGCTCAAAATCAGTGATTAACGCCTCTAATTCGGCGTGATATGCCGGGTCAATATATCGCGCAGTTTTGAGGAAAGTGATGGAGGGTTCCTTCGCCGGCTCTGCCACCGGCTTGCACCGTGTGCGGATGAGCCAGTCGGCGATGTCGATGTGGGCGGCAAGGTCTTCGGGGGTGGCGTTCTGCTGGAGGATGGGACTGACGGTGATGTCGAGATTCCGGGTCAAGCCCGGAATGACGGGGTTAGGGGCCGAGTACTTCGCCAGCTTCTCGATCCATTCCTGATAGCCATCGACATCGGGGAAGGCCACGACTTTGTGGCCGGAGAGGACCAGGAGGCGGTCGTTGACGCAGGATTTGCCACCGGTGGCGAGCCAGACGTATTTCGGCATCAGGCCGGCGCAGATAACGGCGGTCTTCTCGCTCTCGACGATGGCCACGGGCTTATCGGGATGCTCTTTGAGAAGGTGCTCTCCAAACAGGCACTGCATCAGGTTCCAGGAAGCGGGCAGCTGCCCGGCCTGGCGCATCAGGGAATGCACCCAGGTGATCCGAGACGGTGTGTCAGGATCTTTGATACGATGGCCTGTCTCAGGATCATACTTCATGACCTTGCCGGTCCGGCACCGGCCTTCGATGTCGAGCTGGAAGAAGATGGTGGCACCATTGCGGGCGACGCCGATACGGTAGTCTTCGATGAGGGCTTCGATGGTGGAGGATGGCAGGATGGTGCGGAGGAAGGTGATCAGGTGGGAGTCGCGGTCGGTGCGGACGGAGCGTTCGACGTAGGAGATGGGGATGGTGCAGAGGAGTTTGGGCTTCGGCGGGACAGACTTGGGCTTTTGAGAGGCCCGGTCAAACCGGGCATGACGAAGATCAGGGTGATCGGCGAAGTATTGCTTCGGAGTATAGTGGTAGCCACAGGCGGAGGAGTGGTCGCAGCGGCCGACGTTGTCGGCGAGCTTGTTGCCGGACTCGTCGATGTAGAGCGTGAAACTCTTCTTATCGCCGCACCGGGGACAGACGTGCCGGGTGGACGGCCCGTCGTAGGGCTGTAGGACGTACATGGGCAGGAAGGAGGAAAGTGTCCCACTGTCCCAACGTCCCAAGGCGCAGCGGCCCGGGACGGTGGGACACATTTTTCGGCGTTGCAATTATGGGTATGGCGGTTGAGTACTTTGTCCATGTCATCATCAGAGTTGGAGATATTGGAATAGTATTTGCGAGGATTCAATAATTACTCAAGTGGATACATATCGTTAAATTATTATTGAGTGAGACGCACGAATCCGGCTATTCATTCATTTAGAGATTTAAACAATCGTTAAGCAATGAAACAGACTCTTATATTGTTTCTGTTCTGCCTTACGGCGCTTCTCTTCGGTTGTGAACCGATTGAAAACAACAATGGCGGCAAAGAAATGCCGATTCTTCCTGAGGAATCTTACGGCGTGGAGATTGGAACCTTCTATGTGGAAAACCG